>ENA-OQKK01000110-OQKK01000110.1-human-gut-metagenome-genome-assembly--contig:-NODE-110-length-29614-cov-3.743378_pt1 | contig 29614 bp, 33 predicted proteins | sample MGYA00242648_ERZ504797 | MGnify/ENA primary metagenome ERZ504797 (study PRJEB26092, sample SAMD00036412) | human gut metagenome | host: Homo sapiens | study: EMG produced TPA metagenomics assembly of... | reverse complement strand
AGAAAAAAGAATAAAAAGAACGAAAAACATGAAGTGGATTCCGAGTATGACATAATAGATGATGAAAATGAAAGCACTGACCAAAGACAACGAAAAACTACGGTTGAAAAAGTTGTATAAGAGTTTTTTCTAATGAATTGCTTGAAATCGAGAAAAGTGATTATGCTGAAGCAAGCTGGAGCGAACGTGTCATGAATCAGTTTGTTAAGGAAATGATTTATTATTGTAGAGAAGTCATAGAATTGGAAAACTATTTGTCAATAATTAAATTTATTCCGAAAGGGACGAGCAAAGAAAGAAAACGATTGATAGAGGAAGAAATCAATATGAGACTATTTGATTTCACAGAAAAACGCTGTGTTCCGATTGTGTTTTATTCAGATAAGCTGATTATTAGACCGGGAACATTGAGCAACAAAAACTATATTTGTTTTTTGAAAAAGGTGACAATGATTCTTTATATGTATGCGGGGATGGATGCAAAGAGCGCATACAAAAGACTTAGCGATTATGTAAATCAAAAACCGTATTTGATAAATAAAGATGATGGCGAAAGGATGAATCTTTTTGAATTTAAACCCATTGAATATATAGGAGATCAAGAAGAAAGAAAATCGTTCTTGATTTCTACAATGAGCCATATTATGAGAGCGTTTTATGATAGAGAGCCTTATGAGCTAACGGGCGAACCACAGAGTTTTTGGGCAAGTGTCATAGATTCAACTGTGCTAAGCACACAGTAGGACGGATTGATCAATCATTTGATTTCGACACTTTCAGAAAAAACTGAACCTAAAAAGAGCTAAAACTCCAGACAAAAGCAGAATTTCAAAGCGGATTTTTTCAAAACTGTCGAAAACGGCATAGAAGGAAAGAACATAAGGCATAGTCCAAGGGCAATCACGCAAGTGGTTTCCCTTTCTCTGTATATGGTATGATTTGACATTCGGCAACAGTATAGTAACCCATCAAAGGAGGATTGGCCGTTATGTTTGATTATTACGACACCCTGATAACCCCGGAAGAAGTTGCCGATATGCTGAACTGCGGTATGAACACCACCTATAAACTTCTGAAGACCGGGAAGATCAAAGCAATGCGAATTGGAAGAGTATGGAAAATTCCAAAGAGAGCGGTACAAGAATATATTGTGCAGGAAGCTCATATAAAAGCTGCTGGATGGTAATAGGAAAAATGCCCACATGGAATGATTGCTCCATGTGGGTTTTCTGTTGCTTGAAAATAATGTTTGATAATGAGCTATACATAAAAATAATCTTTGTGTTAATGCTGGATAATGTATAAAGAGGGAAGAGGGTGAAATTCAATCTTTATTAACGGCACTAACATTAAGATAAGCGATTGGATATTTCTATCGCAAAGAGAAAGCGTTAAATGTGTGGCTTGTACATACATTTGGCCATTCTTGTTGGGGAGCGTAGCTCCCCTTTTATTTATTGTGTAATGAGAATCAGTAAGGATGAAAAACTAAAACACAAAATGATATTTAGTGATTAATAAAACCATAGCTAAAGTATATTGAATGATAGTATTGTAATGAATATCTTGATTCATTATAATACTTCTTCTTTTATGTGATTCTCATTATATTTCTTGAAAACAGTTGAAAAATATATAAGAGAAAGGAATGATTAAAATTGGCTCAAGATGAACACAGAGTTTGCCATTCGGTTAACAGAAGATGAGTTTGTAAGATTAGAAAATCTTCAAAGTGAAACTGGAAAATCAAAATCAGAGCTCTTAAAAGAAGTTTTATATCAGGAAAGAAAGGTAATGGATGCACAATTTGCTGACAGTATTTGGAAAATAGGATGTTGGATTGATAGCAAGGACTATGATAAGATTAAAAAGGAAGTGAAAAAATATGCCGATTATCAAATTCGTAAATGAGGATGAAAATATTGAATATGCAAAAGAGCAAGATTTATGTAGTCTTCTCTGTTACGCTTTTGATTCGGAAAAAACAGAATTTCAGGGACATAGACTTGTCGGCTGTAAACCGTTTGGATTTCCACAAGAGTATATGACAAATCCATTGGCGGTACATGAATTTATGGAGTTCAACCATAAGAGACAGTATAAATATCAAGGACCATTTGCAAAACATAGAGTGATTTCTTTTACACAGCAGGAATGCTTGTATTTAGGATCGCTGAAATCTGTAGCTGAAAATATAATATCTTTTTATGCAGACAGAGGGTATGTTGCAGCTTATGCAGTTCATGGGAATACCAAAAACCACCATATTCATGTTATTGTTGATATGCTTTCATATCAGGATTTGACGTTGTTTCATATGAGCAGAGGATATGAGTCAAGTAATATTAATGCGATTTTGAATATTCGCTTTCAACAATATTTTGTGAGCAAGATACCAAACTATAAAACATTCAAAGACCGTACTTTTGAGGCTGTTCCAATTGATCCGAGTAAAATAGAGAATTTCTTTGAGGACGTAAAGTAATCTCAGTTTCGGTTTGAGCAGACACATAATTATACAAAGGCGAAAGGAAGTCTACAATGGACAAGTTCGATGAAAAAGTTATTGGGTATGAATCCACTAAAAACATTCTACGTCAAATACTGGATGCCCTGAAAAGGCCAGAACTCTATAAAAGCAAAGGAGCTTCTATCCCCAGAGGACTTCTGATGGAATCTGATCCTGGCCTTGGTAAAAGTTTGCTGGCAACCGTCTTTATAAAAGAATCAGGCCGCAAGTCTCTCGTCTTTCGGAAAACCAGTCAGGAAAACAGTTTTCTGGATGAATTGAGGGCTGCTTTCTTGGCTGCAAAGAAAGCAGCACCTAGTATACTGCTCTTGGAGGATTTGAACCTCTATGTAGAATCCAACTCTCCCTATGCACCAGAATGGGCTTGCTTACAAGCCTGTATTGACGATGCAAGGAGCACAGATCTTTTTGTGATTGCCACAACAAATGACACGAAGTATATGCCACCATCACTGCTAAGACCCGGAAGATTCGACTGTACGCTCTATCTTGACCCTCCAACGGGAAAGACTGCTGAGAAGATCGTCAGCTATTATCTCCGGGATAAGGATTTAGCAGAGGATGTTTTGATTTCAGATATCGTCAAAGCTATGCCCAAGGTGAGTTGTGCTACCCTTGAAACAGTAATGAACCTTGCTGCATTGAATAGCACCTACCAAGGACACGAGCATATTTACAAAGATGATGTAACAGATGCCTTGCTTCAGATGGTTTATAAGCTCTCCAAAACAGACAAGAGCCTTGATTTAACCGAATGCCAGAAGATTGCATTACATGAAGCAGCCCACGCAGTTGTAGGAGAGATTCTGAATCCTGACAGCATCGGCATCGTTACCATTCGTGGGAATCAGAGCTGCATTGGTGGCTTCGAGAATGGCTGTTCTACTTACTTGAAAAATGAAGAAGAACTTCTGAACGATATAACGAAAACTTTGGCAGGAAAAGCAGGTGTGTCTTTAATTTATGGAGTGATGGATGTAAATGCAAGTGGTGACATTCAGAATGCCAATCGTCTGCTTGATCTTTGGATGACATCCCTCGCAGGTGCTGGTTTCTCGGAGGTCGAATCGGCGAATAATAGAATGTCAGAGACAAGACTTTTCAGTAGCGAAGCTATAAAAGCAGCTAAGATGGAAGAGTTATACCGCAGAGCCTACAAAATCCTCTATGATAACAGAGATTTCCTACTTGCTGTTCAGAAAGAACTTCTGGAACATGAAACGCTGCTGAACAGTGATCTGGCAAAAATCCGGGAATCCTGTACCTAAACCCTATTATTCAAAAGGATAAAGCGGTCAAGCTTTTTGAGGCTTGGCCGCTTTTATCTGGCAATATGCAGTTGAAACTCAGGGTTCTTCCTCTATATATAGGAAAGCACACAGCATTTTAGTAACTGCCTCTCTTTGAACAGGAGAGAGCTTAGCCCAGAGATCAAGAAGCACCTTTTGCTCCTTCGTCAGATAAACTGAGTCCTCCTCCTGAAAGAACTGAGAAAGCGTGATGCCGAAGCCGGAGCAGATCTTCTCGATAGAAGCAACATTGGGTTGGAGATTTCTTCTCCGCCATGTTGAGATGGTGGATTGGGTCAGCCCGGAGTTTTCTGCAAGGGCATACTCAGACCAGCCACGGGCAAGTCGCTCCTGTTCAATGCGCCCTAAAATGTCAAATGTAGGCTTCTCTCGTTCCATGGTTGACCTCCTTGTAAAAATCGTAGTGATTACTTACGATTTTATTGTTCCAAGGCTTGACCGATAATTGTATAAGTCGTATACTTTGAATAGTAAAAATCGCATTACTACCGTCTGATTTGGGTGATATGATACAAGAAGAAAAACGATTCGACAAAATTTGTAGTAAAAAGATCCAGAAAATGATATGGTAGACACTCCCTGTCCATCTTCGTTGTTATAATGGGGCTGAACCAAAGAGGAGGACAAGCCAATGACAGCAGACACCTTAAAAACGACCCGTGTTTTGGAACTTTATCAGGATTTCCTTTCCGGAAAGCTCATCAATAAGCAACAGGCCGCAGAGCAGTACCATGTGAACGTCCGCTCCATTCAGAGAGACATTGACAGTATCCGGGATTTTCTTTCGGAACAGTGTACCAAGGAAGGCATCGTACGGAAGATCGAATACGACAAAAAGGAAAACGGCTACCATCTGGTCACACAGGAGATCGAGCAGCTTTCCAAAGGTGAGGTTCTGGCCCTGTGCAAGATTCTGCTGGAAAGCCGAGCTTTTACCAAAGAGCAGATCGAGAAGCAGTTGCAAATTATCCTGAACCTTTGTGTATCGCAGAGGGAAAAGGCCGACATTGAGTGGTTCATCAGCAATGAGCTGTTCCACTACCATGACCCGGCTCATGCAGCCGTTGACCCGGACAATCTGTGGATGGTGGCACAGGCCATCCGAAATCAGTCGGTGCTGGAAATCGAGTATCGGAAGCTGAAAGAGCGTCAAATCGTAAAACGGATAGTTGAGCCGGTGGGATTGATGTTCTCAGAGTATTATTTCTATCTCATGGGTGTTATCACAGATCACTCCACCAGAGAGGCTTTCCACAAAAAGAACGATCCTTATCCCACCATTTTACCGGCTTGATAGGATACATTCCATCAAGGAAACAGGTGAAAAGTTCTCTGTACCCTATAAAGACCGCTTCAAAGAGGGCGAGTATAAGAACCGCACTCAGTTCATGTTCGGCGGTGAGCCGCAGAAAATCAGCTTCAACTACTATGGCTCATCGGTGGAGGCTGTGCTGGACAAGTTCCCAATGGCGAAAGTCGTAGATGAAAAAGAGGGTGTTTGCTCCATTGAAGCTGAAGTCTTTGGAACAGGTGTTAAAATGTGGCTGCTCAGTCAGGGCAGCAGGGTCAAGGTGATTGCGCCGGAAACGCTGGTGCAGGAGATGAAGCAGGAAATTGAAAGGCTGAAAAGCCAATATTAAGGAGGCTGTTTTATGAAGATGGTAGCAAATGAAACCGAGCTGCGTAATGCGCTGAAAGAAAAGGCGCAGGAAATCACGATTGTGACTTCGTATGCAGATAAGGTGATGGAGCGTTATGGAGCGGACTTGACGGCATTTATTAACCCGGCGGTGGCAGCACTCGTCGCAGGGCCTCTGAGATTAGGCCTCACACGATACTTACAGTGGTATAAGATCCAGTCGTATACAAAAGGAAAACTTGTGATCGAAAGAAAATTTTTGTGACATAACCAAAGTAGGAGGCAAAAGAAAATGGCAAAAACTATCAAGTTTAATCTTATTTGCGATAATACGCCAGTCCGAACAATTGAAGACCTTCAAAACAATTTTTCCATCGAGGATGTTCTGAATTACTACCGCAATGGGCTACTTTGTCGTTGGCTGGAAGTTCGAGGCTATGATGAACAGCTGAAGAAAGTGAAAGCAATTAGGGCGACAGATTCCATGGATATTATTAAAGAACTGATTGCTATTTTTGAAATTTCTTGTGACATGAAAAAAGTGGAAGAGTACATCTATATTCTGAAGTATCAGATTGAAGAACAGCTTCAGAATGATGTATATGAAAAAGAAGGCTATCAGGTTGATACCATCATCGAAGATTATCGGCAAGGGTATAGTCGATTGATCAATTCCATTTTAGGTTATCCCAATGATGCGGCTAAAATCAAGGCGGCCATTCAGGAAATTGTCTTTCGGTACAAATGGGTGCTACAATATGATTACCGCAGAGTTCTAAAAGAACTGATTAACCAGAAGATGACACTAGCCGTCATGTGTTTCCTGATGAATGAACAGGCGCGTGAAATCTGTTTTGCACCAGACCCCAAAAAGTTCTGTTTTGCTGCAAATTCTGATAATTCGATTCTATACATCAGTATTTGTGATATGTTAAACCAGAAAGAATGCATGGATTCACTGGGAGATAATCTTCTTGTTTACTGTGGCGCGACAGAGGGCTACTGGAAAGACCTGAAGCCAAAGGGAAAAAAGTATATGCTGCTCCATTTGGGAGATGGAGATTTTGTCCGTTCCGCAGGAGTAGTAGGTGGCGATATGCGTGCGTCGAATGTCAACAACCAGTTTGTAATCGTTGATGGTATCGACTATAAGAGCAATTCGGATATACGGACACTGTGGTATATGGAGGTTTAAGAATGAAGCGTAGTGCAGAAAATGTTTTGGCCTCCTATATCGATGCTTTACATCCGATTATTTATATCAAACACTTTGATTTCAAAGTAATTGATGTGGCGATTGCGCATGTTGGGCAAGGAGCAAAGTGTGTAGAGTTCAATAATGCGCTGGGACTAATTGATTTCAAAACAAAGAGTCCAATGAAAGAGTGTTCGCTGGAAGAATTTTTACAGCTAACAATGGACGATGGCTTTGACCAGCAGACTTTCCTCATCTTAAAGGATGTACATAAGGAACTGGACAACCCCAAGATTATAGCCTATCTGAAACGTATTGCGGAAAACAATCTTTATAACGAAAATTACAGTGCAACAGTTTTTATTGTTTCCGAAGTGACAGTTATTCCGAGAGAGCTGGAAAATTATATTACGATTTTTGATATTCCGCTGCCGACTATTGGTGAGATTCGAGGAATCATACGCACTTTTATTGACGATATGGAAATTGAGGTGGACGCGGATACAATTGATGAGATTGCACTGTCCCTCAAAGGACTAAATGAATTTCAGATCAAGCAGATTTTGACCTTGGCATATCAGGATGGAGGCTGTATTACAAAGAGTGATAAAGCTCTGATTCTGAAAGAAAAGGAACAGTTTATCAAAAAATCAGGGATGCTGGAAATCGTTAACTTCAACGAAACGATTGATGACATCGGTGGTCTGGAAAATCTCAAAGAATGGCTATGCCGTAAAGCATACATTTTTAAGGAACTGGATAAAGCTATTAAATTCGGTGTAGATGTACCTAAAGGTATTATGATCATCGGAATGCCGGGATGTGGGAAAAGCCTGACAGCGAAAGCTACGGCAAGTTTATTTGAAATTCCGCTGGTACGTTTGGATGTTGGCCGACTTCTTGGCAAATACGTGGGTGAATCCGAAGAAAATATGCGGAATGCCCTGAAACTCTCGGAGGCCATCAGCCCCTGTGTGCTTTGGATTGATGAGATTGAAAAAGCCTTTGCTGGTGTTGGTGGCGAGGGCGGTGGAAATGATGTAACCACGCGACTGTTTGGACAATTCTTGACATGGATGCAAGAAAAAGAAAATACCGTCTTTATTGTTGCAACGGCAAATGATATTTCTCATCTTCCACCAGAGTTTTTAAGAAAAGGTCGTTTTGACGAGTTATTCTTTGTGGATTTACCAAATGGGATGGAGCGGCGAAAGATTCTGGAAATCCATTTGAAAAAGCGCAAGAAGTGGAATGAGAATATTGATTCTATTGCACTTATCAAAGAAACGGCAGGCTATAATGGCGCAGATTTGGAAGCTGTTGTAAAAGATACGATTGAGCGTGCTTTTATCGATGGACGAACCACCATTACAACAGAAGATCTGCTGCGATCCATCAAGGATACAAAGTCTATTTCCTGTACATTAAAAGATAAAATTGCAAGTATTCAGAAAACAGTAGAGAAAATCGATATTAAACCTGCAAGCCGTGACGATAAGGATGATCGTGCTGTTATCGACAATGGTGTGGTAGTAGGCACAAAGAAAGTAACAAGTACAGAAGCCAAAAAAGCTGTAACGACCGATACGAAATTGGAGGCAGGTGCAGTAGCAGCTGTGGCAACGAAACCAATGGCAAGAAAAGCTGCATATGCTGGGCTTTACTCATCACTGTTTTCAGCAATGAAATCTACACAGAAAGCGGAAGAACCCGGAACAAGGCGTAAATAAGTAGGAAAGGCGAAATTCTTATGAAAGATGTTGTACAGCCATGGGATGAAAGACTCGGAAAGAAAAATTCTGATATTGAATTTCTGCTCGTAGAGCCGGGACTTGGAAATGAACCTGAAGTAGAATCGATTCCGAAGTCAAGAAACTCTTATTCCCCCGGCGAAATTCCTCCAGAGGAATGGGGAAAAGTCAAGCCTATTTATGCTGATTTTGTCGAATGTTGTGAGCAGAATGCAGATAAACCGGTAGAGCAGTGGCTTGGAGGAAAGTTGCAGGAATATCTGCCGGATGAGTCATTGGATAAGATTCACGAAATCACTGATGAAATCGTTACTACCCTTCGCAAAAACGATGAAATGAAGCACTCTTTGGACAAAGCTATTACAAATGGCCGCAGCAAGGAAAGCTGGTTTGCATCGCAGACTCAAAAATCGCTTTCGGCGATGTCCTCACAGAAAGCATGTGGCTATCTGGTAGAACTGGACGCTGCTATGGGGTCTGCAAATGAGAAACTTTACCAGACCATTACGACAAAAGCAGGAAGTGTTAGCAAAAATCCAAATTTGGATGGGTATATTGCAGAGCAATATCATGCTCAAACCTTTAATCTGAATGCAGAAGCAACTGGAAGCGAGTACCGTGCAAAAGTTTTGGAACCAGATGGGGCATACGGCAAAAACTCTGTAGATGTTGTTATTGTAGATGGTGAAGGTAAAATTGTTCGGCGGTATCAATGTAAGTATGGAAAAGATGCGCAGTCTACGGCAGAAATGTTTGAAAAAGGCGATTACCGTGGACAGCAGAAATTGATTCCCGATGGGCAGGAAATAGAAAGCAAATCTACAAATGTTATCGTAGCGCCAGATGGAACCAGTAGCAATCCGCTGACAAAAGATCGTGCAAAACAGATGCAAGAAGAAGCCCAGAGTGGTCAGTGGAATGAACTGAATTGGAATGAATATCAGGTTAAAGACCTTGCTGTTGGAATTGGAAAACAGGTGGGCTACTCGGCGTTGCAAGGTGTTGTGATTGGCGCAGGAATGGACATTGCTCAAAAAGTTTGGAACGGCGAGGAAATCAAAGGCGAAGAAGTAGCCAAAACAGCTCTTTTGAGCGGCGCGGATTTTGGCATCAAGGCGGCAGCAGCGGGTGCATTAAAAGTTGCAGCTGAAAAAGAAATCATTACAATTATTCCGAAAGGAACACCTGCGGGTACGATTGCGAATATTGTTTATATTGCAGTCGAAGATGCAAAAATTCTTGGCAAGGTTGCAACGGGAGACCTTTCTCTCAAGGAAGGATTTGAAAAGATTGAACAGACTTCGGTTGCAACGGCAGCGGGACTTATGGCAATGGCGGAGGGTGCTGCACGTAGGAGCCTCCATGGGCGCAGTATTTGGTCCAATGGGAGCAGCCGTTGGCGGTTTTGTCGGTAGTACCGTTGCATATATGGCCGGATCTAAAACAGGCGAGCTTGTTGCAAAGGGTGCGCAGAGAATTCGTGAACACGCTAAAGCAGCAATTGAAAAAGTTGCAAAACGAACAGTTGAGGCAGCTCGAACGATGAAAGACCGAATCAGTGATTTCTGCTACGATGTGGCTGGCGTTTTCGGCTTTTAATAAAAATTTGATTTAGAAATGAAAAAATAAAAATGTGCAGGGTAGCAGCAACGCCGCCCTGCACATTTTTGTTAAGTAAAGGACTTGAGCACTTCTTTCAGTGCTTCACGCTGCTCCGGGGAAAGCTGGGCCAGAAGTTCCAAAAACTCCTGTTGTTCCTCCGGGGTGAGCCGGTTCTCTGGCTCAGAATGATTTTGGCGGTTCATAAAAGATACTTGCTCCTTTCGGCAAATCCTGCGCGGCTATCAGTTCGGCACGAATCTGACGCTTGTACTTATAATAGGTGTTCCGGGCAAGCCCTGTGAGCTTCATACACTCGGCATCATCAAGTGTACCGCCAAAGGTCTTGCAGTGGGTGCGGATGATCTGCTTGGCTTCTCTGGCTTTTTTCGTTTCAAATCCAACGCCCTTTTTGCGGCCAACCTGCTTGCCGTTCAACCGGGCGGTCAAAAGGCCCTCGCGGGTACGCTGGTGCAGATCGGCAACTTCTTTTTCGGACTGCTCAAAGGCCAGCTTGATTTGCTCCTTTGCTAAAGCCATCAGATACTCGTTGATGCCCTTCAAGATGAAGTCCACATTTGTCCCTGTCATGGCAATGCTGCCGGAGAGAGCTTTTTTGTAAGTCTCGGTGTCGATATGGTGCTCTTTCAAGAACACCAGCCGGATGCCCTTATGATAGAGGTCTTCGTACAGAGCAAACCCCTCCTCTGCATTTCTGGACATCCGGGACACCGAATCGAACACCACCGTATCTCCTGCTTTCAGAACCCGGTAAAGCTTCAGCCACTCTGGACGAAAGATAGATGTGCCAGTATAGGCTTCCTGCACGATATGGGCAGTCGGGTACTCGGCCTTGATGTTGCGGATCTGACGGTCAATGCTCTGCTTTGCCGTAGAGATTCGGCAATAGCCATAGATGTTCATGCGTCTCCTTTCGGCTCAAAGATAACGAGCGACATTTTTAAGACTGTGTTTTGCACCTTGAAATGGCCTGAAAATGGCTGGTTTTAATACAAAACAGAATATACGGTATTTTTAATACAGTTTTAGTGGGCATAGGCAGTCATAAAATCAGAAATGGTAGTGCACGGTTTGTGATTGGCGGTGTCCTCGCCATCCAAAGGAGCGTAGTTCCAGTCGGTGTCCTCGTCAATATATCGCCGCCCATCATCCGGCAGTTCCAGCGGTTCCGCAAGAATAATGGTGCCCCAGTGGTTGACCATCACAAAGGGCGCAATCTCACAAGGGATGCCCCGGCACTCGTCATCATGCCGAACATCGTAGGCGTACAGACCATCCGGAATGGTATCTCTCTTGATGCGGATGCTGGTGAACAGCGCAGGCTTTCCGCAAACCGTGATCTCTTCGTAGTGTTCGGTCATTGCATTAAAGGTCATAATCTGTCCTCCTTAGATTTCAATGATAAAAGCTCTGAATTTCTCTTTGTAGAAATCCATTGCACTCTGCGGCAGAGAAGTCAGATTTCCTTCGCTGTCGCATCCGGCCAGAAATCCCGGCCCAGCAAGAACGTCGGCTCCATCCCACAGCGGACGATTGAGCGGCAGGCCAAGCAGCTTGCCTTCATCGTTGCAGACTAGTGTGACCTCTGAACCGGTGTCACTCAATGTGATGCATTCGATCAGCCCGCCTACAAAGTTCTGCATGGCTTCAAGCGTGTTGTCCAGATCAATCTCCTTTGGCAGCTCCATTGGCAGGAGCGCAAGGACTTTGTATTTTTTCTTCTTTCATTGTATGCCTACCAAAATAAAAACAGGACAATCCAAATGGATTGTCCTGTAAAAAGTGAAGGGGAGCATCCGAAGATACTCCCCAGTAGATAATTATTTTTTCCTTACCATGCAACGCTTTTTAAAGAACGCGATGCCATAACAGAGGATGTCATCATAGTCATCCCGGAAGTCTGCTGCGTACATCCGGTCGTTGATCTGCTGAATGGCAGTATCACAGGCATCCGGCAGAGCATCCAGAGTTTTGGCATACTTGGCTTCAAAAATTGCCACGCGGCCATTGCGGATATCCTTTACGATAACATCGCTGCGACCTTCGCCATGCTCTTTGTTGGATTCCACCACATAGCCAGCACCAGTAAAGATGCCTGCAAGGAAAGCGTGGTAAAAATCCTCCCGGTAGTCATGGTAGCTGATGGTCATGCGCAGCAGCTTGGTCATTTCTTTTGTCAGAGCTTCGCTGTTTCCGCTCCAGACTGCATCAAACAACGGGCTGCGGTTCCACGCCTTTGCACTGTCATCAAACCATTTGCTTACAGTGGTTTCAAAAATTTCCCGAATCTCTGCATTGGGAATCATCAACGCAGAGCAGCCATCCGGCAGCGAATCTGTCAGATCTTTATCCCGAACCTTGGTCAGATAGCCTGTCAGATACAGCACACTCCAAAGATTTTCCTCAGAGGAGTGCAGATAATCGTAGGTCAGGTTTTCTTCAATATGCTGGACAATGGAGCCGCCAGCCATCAGCGTTTCAAGCTTTGTGGTGATATTGTCGCCTGCATAGTCGATGAAAGAACGGATGATGGCGTTATCACTGGTGTTTTTCCAATAGCTTTTCGGCTTCTGTGCTACACCATACTGGAAATCCCGCAGATAACTGATCACGTCCCATGGACAATAAATGTCTGCATCGCCAAAAATGATAACCGTCGTACCATGCCTTGATTTCAGCAGACTGCGATTCAAGACCAGCATCTTTCAGCATTTGATCTACATCTGTCTGTGTGAAACCAAAGGATTCGCTCAACCGGGGAGAAAGAATCGTATCCGAAACGAAATTGTTCGTCCCGGTAAAAATGCTTTCTTTGGCAATTTTCAGGCAGCCAGTAACAACAGCAAAGTCGAGGGAGGTATTGTCTTTGAGCGTGGTGCTCATCATAGCCCGCATCACGTCCAGCATCTGCGAATAATATCCGTTGCTGCTGGCTTTGGCAATGGGAACATCATACTCATCCAGAATGACGACCGCCGACTTTTTGAAATGGATTTCCAGCATCCGGGTCAAAAGCAAAAAGCAGCTTTTTGTTTCATCCATTGATGCAGTGCGTCCCAGAATCCGCTTAAAGATGCCTTTGTCATCGTCAGAAATAGCATCGTCGTCCAAAAGAAACTGATAATCCTGAAATGCAAATGCCAGCTTCATGCACAGCATTCCATAGGCACTTTCAAAGGTCAGACCGTCCGTGTCCTTGAAAGAGAAAAAGACCACAGGACACTGATTCATCCACTTTTGCAAAGTTCCGTATTTTTGGAGATCGCCAATCCCTCAAACATCTGCTTGCTGTCTTTGGTGATGTCCAGAAAATTTGCGAGAGTGCTCATACCGAGAGATTTTCCGAAACGGCGAGGACGAGTGATCAATGTTACTTCAGCGATACCACCGCTAAGAAGTTCAGAAATCAGATTGGTCTTGTCGATATAATAATACCCGCCTTCTCGAATCTTTTCAAAATTCGAGATTCCAACAGGAAACTGCAAATCTTTCATGCAATGCTCCTTTCCGCTCACAGAGGAGAGCTTTCAGAACTCACTACTGTAAGTGTACCATGAAATATAGAATCATACAAGAATCAAGTGACATCGAAATAGAGCAGTTTTATTATGCTACGTTCAATCTGGTGGCTTTATAGCAGTCAGCGCACATTCCCTCATGGGTGGCGGCAAACTCTGCCGCCTGCATGATGGAGCCATCCTTCAGCTTGACCCTCTTGATGGGCTGGTTGCAGCGAGCGCAGATGCAGGGCATCGGCGGTTGTTCCTGCTTCGGTGTAGAGGATTTCGGCTTCGGCTGCTTTTGCGGTTCTGCCTCCGGCTGCGGTGCGGCATCTTCCGGTAAATCTTCTCCGGCATAGACATAGAGACCAAGACCGAACATAGCAAGGTTCTTCACCAAACACCGCATGATAGCCTTATTCACATCGAACATAGAGGCTGCTTCTACGGTGCGTTCTTCCATGCCGATCTTTTCACGGCGGCGGGTCTGCGGATTGTAGTCCCATTTCGGGGTGGTATAGGTGTAAGGCACAGCTTTCATGGCTTTGTTTGCGCCATCCAGTACAGGCAGCCACATTTCGTGCGAAACGCCCTCTATCGTGACAGTGGTATACACCATGAAGCCGGTTATGGGGTCATAAACATAGGGGAGGCCGTTGAATTTCTTGACCTCATAGCTGGCAGCAGGGTACAGCTTCTTTACCTCTGCCCAGGCATACGCCCAGCTTACATATTTCAGTTCCGTGTTGCCGGACTTTTTGACTTCCAGATGATCTTTGAAGTCGATAGCAAATAATTTTACGAATGGATTTTCCATAAGAATGCCTCCAATTCTGATAAAGAAAAAAGGGCACAACAGCGTCAACTGTTGTGCCCCATGATGTGAAAATTACGGATTGAGCAGAAAATCAATGATGTTTCGATGAATGATTCCGTTTCGGCTTAAATTCGCCAAATCACCACTGATAACATACTTAGGATAGTTGTCGTGCAGCCGCTCAAGATTACCGAACTCCCGTTCTTCATCGGCGGGAGTGATCAGGTAAGCAACCTGAATATAGAGCTTTTCATCTCCACGGTAGCAGATAAAATCAATTTCGGTGTCGTCCAGCTTGCCGACCTGAACTTCATAGCCACGGCTCCGCATTTCCAGATATACGATGTTCTCATACAGCTTGTTGCTGTCAAGTTTTTCGCTTTTCTTGATAACGTTCCGCAGGCCAAGATCGACTGCATAGTACTTTTTGTGCTGGACAGGAGCGCTTTCCTTTGATATCATAGCGGCTTGCATTCAGAAGGATAAAGGCTTCCTTGAAATAATCAACGTAGTTCAGTACGGTAGCAGTGGTTGTCTTGATTCCTTCCGAAACCATGCGTCCACTGATATTACGGGCAGAAAACGGATTGCCGATATTGTCCAGCAGGAATGCAAGGACATTACGTAATGCGGTCTGCTCGCGAATATTGTGGCGCAGCATGATGTCACGGACAATGATAGCCTCGTAAAGATCGTCCAGATAGGTGGTGATTGAATGATCGTCAGGGAGGAAGAAACGCTGCGGAAAACCGCCGTACTTCAAATAGTCTGCGAAGAGCTTTTCATCCGAAGTATAGGTTCCGTTTTCAATGCATTGCTGTTTTGCTTCGGCTAGTGAAAAGGGGAAAACCTGAATCTGGATGTATCGTCCGGAAAGATAGGTTGCCAATTCGCCGGAAAGCAGCTTGGAATTGGAGCCGGTCAGGTAAATATCACAATCGAAATCGACACGAAGAGAATTGATTGCAATCTGCCAGCGCTCCACCTCCTGAATCTCATCCAGAAGAATATAGATTTTGCCGGTGCAGCCTTCCGCTTTTTTTGCGATGTAGTCGTAAAGCGTTTCTGCAGTACGGGTGTTGCGGAAGTGCATGGACTCAAAATTGGCCTGAATAATGTTTTGTGCGGGAATGTTGTGCTGGAGGAGCACGTCCTTGATCTGACCGAGAAGGACTGTTTTTCCACAGCGCCGGATTCCAACCAGAACTTTGATCAGATCCTGATCGATAAAAGGAATGATCTTATCCAAATAACTTTTGCGCAGAACCATCGTGCATCACCTCATATTCTTATCTTAGCATACAATTATTGTTGTGTAAACAGTATTGTACTTTTCTATTAAACAAAAATAGCTGAAGCACAAATTTTGTGTGTCTATAGGCGTACAAAAATTATGCTGCATGGATAATGGTAAACCTGCGGCTGCTTACATTCTTGCTGTACCGATTGAAAATATCAGGCTGTTCCTTCTTCAACCGCTGGGAATCCACACGTTTACTTTCGGAGGACACCCAAGACACCTTATAGCCCGGTGCTGTGCCATAGGCAGCGTCCTGCATCTCCAACTTCACCTGCTGTTCAAGAGAGGCTTTTTCCTGCTCCAGCTGTTCGATCTGATCAGAAAGCTCCTGTCGCTTATCCAACAGGTCGCGGATGGGATTAAGATCGGCAGTTTTGTTTCTATCATCTGCAGAGTACAGCTGATTGATCTGCTGTGTATCCCCCTCGCTTCCGGTAGGTACAGGCGGAATTTCGGGCATCACGTTGTATTTCCAGAAGTGCTCTTCCTTGGCAATGAGGTTGTTCAAAACAACCTTATCACTGATGATTTTATGAATTACCAGCTCTTTTCCAAAAATCAGAGCAGCAATGTACCAGCAGTCAAAACCGCTGACAGCCAGATAGTGATTGACCTGAGCCATGTAATGTGCAGGGATTTTGCCATCTGCCCACTTATCCGCAGAGAACGGTGAAACCGTTTTGCATTCCAGTCCTGCTTTCTGCCCAACAATCAAACGGTCAAAGTCCGCCAGAAGCAGTGGATGTTCCTCACTTTGGTAGATGGCATTTGCACGGCGTACCTTCAGACCGGTTGCTTCGGTGAAGCGTTGTGCGACATAATCTTCCAGATCGCGTCCCTGGCGCATAGCCTCATTATCGATGTTCTCAATAGTTTCGCTGTTTTTGTCGCAGTAAACCTGAAAAGCAGAACGATAGGGATTTACACCCAGAATGGCACCTGCATCGGTGCCGGTAATACCGCACTTGCGGTAGCGGAGCCAATCCTCTTTGGACAGATTCAAAGTTGAAATCAATCTTTTCATGCGCTTTGCATCCTTTCTTTCATAATAGATTCGGCAAGAATGAAGTCATATTCCACCAAGTCTTTCATGATGGTGGAAAAGTCGGCAGCTAACGAATGGAAAGAGCCAACCCACAGGTCATAAAGAAAATCCAGAATATTATTTTGCACCCTGAGATGGTTCCAGTAGCGCTCCTCCAGTCTGCCCTCGGATTCCAAAACAATAATGGCGGTGCTGATGGGACTTTTCATCGTGATCTCATAAGCCATGGTAACGCTGATTTCAGAAGCACTCTTCTCAACGTTGTCAAAAAATTCCGTGAATTCCCTGAAAATGCGGTTATTTACATCATTCATGGCTTGCTCCTTTATGCTGCTGCCAGCACCATCTTGTAAGCCTTGTCGATCATGGGGTTGTCCTCTGCGGTGCGCAGGAACAGGTTCTCGTTGTAGTTTTTGGTCTTGCGGAGAGGGTCTGCGTGGGTAGCAAAATCAGAGACTGCGTTGATAAAGCGCCAACGTTCTTGCCGACCCATTCCAGATCCGGTGCGTTGTAGTAGCGAGTCTTCAGCTCTTCCTGCAGGCGCAGATTATTCTTCCGCTGGCAATCGGACAGGTCCTCAGAAATCGGGAAAAATTCATTGATGAACTCCTGCACCTTGTGATCGGATAAATCGATGCGAGCCAGCTCTTCGCCACGGTTGCCGAGTTCAACCATATAGTTGCTGGCCAGCTGCAGGGTCTCACGGGCATCCTGCACCCGCAGCAGAACATTTTCGGTGTGGCGTGCAGTCCAGCTGCGCTTTGCTGTATTCAGCGCGAGGTTCAGTGTGTTCTGGCAGACTACACGGATCGGAGTCATGGCCACTTTCACACCAGAACTGCCGTCATGACTGTTGAAGATCACAAGATATGGTACTACTTGATCTCCAGCAATAAGATATTTCCTCGGAAGCCTTGCCAACATCCAGACCTTTCTGCCGCCCTGCAGGGAACCGGCAGTTTCATAAGTGACACCTTCACCCAGCAGATCATCGGTGAACTGGAATGCTTCCTCATTCTGGACAATGCGGTAGCGGTCGGATACCACACCCAGAACAGCATCATCGGTGCTGCGGACATTTGCGCGATAGCCGGGGATCATAGCACCCGTGCCGGAATAGATATTGCGGCTCTCCACCTGCCAATCAAGACCGGCCAGCTCCAAGGCTTCACGGCTTGCGGGGGCATCCATCACGATACGGCCAAGGCCATGCCAAGGGGTCTCACGGACAGAGAACATCGTTTCAACATTTGCGGGCATAGTAAAATCTCCTTTTCAATGTATTTTGTTCAATCGTTGTTTTCCATTTCTTCAGCGATGCGGACGAGGACTTCCACCAAGACGGTGCCAACCTCTTTGACGATTTCGGACCAAAAGTTCATAATGCTTTCTCCTTTCTGCGCAGCTGCGCTTTAAAATACGATGGTAATAATGATAGTGATGGTGCGGAATAACAAAGTGCTCACCTCCAGACATAAAAAAGCCCCTGAGTCTTTCGACTCAGAGGCTTTGGATCATGATTATTATATCTGGGTGAAAAATGGAAATTTGAGAAAGCTAGAGATAAAGATGCCAGACCGGCATGAAGGTAGCTAAAAGAAATTTGGAAAAGTGGCATAATCGCTGAAAAATTCATCAATCACTTGTGCAAAGTGTGATTGATGAATGAGCGATGAAATGATATAATTAATTAGAATGGAGGGGAGGAAAAACAGATGCAGAATAAAAAACCGCCATTTACAATTACAGAAAAAATTCTCACAGATGTAATGGAGATTTGTGAACTTGTTGGAAAAGTGAGCTCAACACAACATCTTTCATCTGACCCTGTTCTGCGTAGGCAGAATCGGATTAAAACAATTTATTCCTCTCTTGCAATTGAACAAAATACACTATCCTTAGAGCAGGTAACGGCTGTACTATCAGGAAAACGTGTCCTTGCACCGCCAAAAGACATTGCGGAGGTGAAGAATGCGTATGAAATTTACGACCATTTGAATGAATTGAATCCATACTCAGTGGAAGACTTACTGTTGGCTCATCATGTGATGATGCGAGGGCTGGTTCAAGAAGATGGTGTGTTTCGCTCAAAGCCAGTAGGTGTGGTTGACAGTCATGGAAATGTACTTCATTTTGGAACACTACCGCAGTATGTGCCTCCTCTGGTGGAAGAACTGCTCAAATGGACAGAGGACAGCCCGCTTCCGATGCTGATCAAAAGTTGCGTGTTTCACTATGAATTTGAAGTAATCCATCCGTTTGCAGATGGAAATGGAAGAATCGGAAGGCTTTGGCATACGCTACTGCTCTCCAGATGGAATCCGCTGTTTGCATGGCTTCCGGTGGAGTCTATTGTTCATGATCATCAGCAGGAGTATTATGAGGCTATCAATACATCCAATGCCCAAGGTGAAGGAACTGCATTTATTGAATTTATGCTAAGTGTGATTGAAGAAGCACTTTTGAGTGTAATCCCAGAAAACTTCGAAAAGAGCATGATGCCTACAAGTGGAAAAGAAAATCGATGGAATATTCTTGAAAGATACTTGAAAAAAGAGAAGATTATTCATAACAGTGATGTGCAACAGTTGCTGGAAGTCTCTTCAGCAACAGCAAATCGAATTCTAGTTTCTTTTGTAAAAGAAGGTAAACTAGAGAGAGTGAGAGATGGTCGCTATTGGGCGTATCAAAAGTTATAAATGGGAGTTGCATAAGCAATGCAGAATACAAACAGAGCACAAGAAAGTGGATATAAAGCTTCTCTGACAAGAGAACAGTTTTTATTCCACGAAATGCGAATTGTAGCGAAGCAAATGGTGCAAGGAGAGGATCTTGCATCAATGATACAAATAATTGCCGCCAATAATCTCTTCCAGTATCCAACTGAACGCATGACAGCTGGTATGGTTCGGGCGTGTTATCGGCGGCTAAATCTTTTGAATAGTGAACAACTGCTTCGGAATATTGCAGAGCATTCCGTGGAAGAGGCAAAACAAATTTGTCTTTACGCGATTATGAAGGATAATAGACTTGTCTGGGATTTTATGGTAACAGTTATTGGAGAAAAATATCGAAACCAAGATTTCAGCTATGGAAAACTTGACATGACAAGTTTCTTCATAAGATTACAAGAGCAAAATGATGCTATCGCAGATTGGAGCGAATCTACAGTCAAAAAGCTGAAATCGGTTCTAAATCGAATTTTAAGAGAAAATGATTATCTGGATAGTATAAAAGCAGGCCATTTGAACCCGGTTTGGCTTTATCCGGAATTGGAAAATGTGATTCTTACAAATGGGGATCAGGCGGTATTGCCCGCATTTAACCGTTTTGAGTGAGGAAAATTTAATGAGTGACATACAAAAACGCCTTGATAACGTTCGGCAGATGATTCAGAGTCAAGATTTCCTAGAAGGAAAAGGTCTTAGCAATGAAGTGAATATTCGTATCTTCTGCTATGAACCGAGAGATGAAATGGCAGTCCGGCATTTCATTGAACAGCTATCGACAGATCTGACATTGGAGTGTCAGCTTCGAATCTGCAATTTATATCAAATCTTCCTGGAAATCTGCGAAGGCATGGATATTTTGGATGCTATCCCTGATATGGAAGAAGAGGACGGCCATGATTATCTGTTGGAACAGCTTCAATCGACAATTGGAGTCGATGAAATTGTACAGAAAATTCAGAGCGAGCCGTTCCAGCCGGGAGAAGTACTGGTTTTGACTGGCGTTGGAGAAGCGTTTCCATTTATGCGAATTCATACGTTACTGGAGGCATCATTGTTTGCAGAGAGGCCGGTGCTTGTGTTTTACCCGGGAACATTTAACGACCAGCAGCTGCGGCTGTTCAACTGTCTGAAGCCGAACAATTACTATCGTGCATTTAACGTTGTGTGAAGGGGGAAATAGAGCTTTGGTTATACAGAATATGTTTGTAGAAGACATCAACCGTAAAATTAACGGTGTTGTCAAGGTTGACGAGGACGAGAACAAGGTCCTGGAACAGGAACTGAACGAGTACGTTATTACACGAGAGCTGAAGCGGCATTTTGCAGACTTTTTCAATACCTATGCAGAAGCATTTGACGAACCAACGGCAGATACAGGAGTCTGGATCTCCGGTTTTTTTGGCAGCGGTAAATCTCACTTCTTGAAAATGTTGTCATACTTGTTGGAAAACAAAGAGGTTAATGGCGTTCGTACGGTGGAGCGCTTCCGCAAGAAATTTGAGGATGACCCTGGTACCTTTATGCGGGTGGATCGTGCAACCAAAGGTGAAACCGAGACGATTCTGTTTAATATCGATTATGAAGGCTCTATCAATAAGGACAAAACAGCCGTTTTACGTGTTTTTGCTAAGGTGTTCTATAATCATCTGGGATTCTTTGGCAGCAATCTCAAAGTTGCTATGCTGGAGCAGTACATTACGCAGCAGGGCAAAATGGATGAATTTTGCCGTCTGATTGAAGAAAAGAAGGGCAAACCATGGACTGAAGTGCGAAAAGCATTTGCATTTAATGGAAAATTCATTAAGCCTGCACTGGCGGAAGCATTGGATATCAGTGAAGAGGATGCAAACAACTGGTTTAACGATAAGAGTGCAACGGAACTCTCTGTTTCACAGCTTGTAGAAGACATCAATGCATACGTCAGCACAAAACCTGCAAACTTCCGCCTTCTGTTCATGGTGGACGAGGCGGGGCAGTATGTTGGCACGGACACGGATATGCTGCTAAATCTGCAGTCTTTGGTGGAAAAAATCGGCAGCGAATGCAGAGGAAAAGTCTGGGTGGTCTGCACCGGACAGGAAGCTATTGATGAGATTATCAAAGTACGAGCAGATGAATTTTCTCGAATTCAGGCTCGTTTCAAAACTCGTCTGAGCCTTTCCTCTTCTTCCGTAGACGAAGTAATTCAGAAGCGTATTCTGAAAAAGACTCCGGAAGCAGAAAGAACGCTGGATGCGGTCTATGAGAAAGAAAGCTCCGGGATGCGCAACTTGTTCAGCTTTACAAATGCAATGCCGGACATCAAGGGCTTCTCTGGTCCGGCACAATTTGCAGAGGACTTTCCGTTCGTTCCATACCAGTTTCTTATCATGCAGAAAATTTTTGTGGAGATCCGCAAACACGGCAATGCAGGTAAACACTTCTCCGGCGGCGAGCGTTCCATGCTGAGCGGATTTCAGGAAGCAGCACAAAAAGTGGAAAAGCAGAACGAGTTTGCGTTGGTGCCGCTGTTCCGCTTCTATGATACTGTACATTCTTTCCTGGATGGTTCCATTCGCAATGTGATTGACCGCTGCAGCAAAGCCGTAGAAAATCACGATGGTCTGGAGCCGATGGATGTGGATGTTCTGAAGCTTCTCTATCTCATTCGATATGTCAACGAGGACATGCCGGCCAATCTGGACAACCTTGTGATTTTGATGGCAGACGACATCCGTCTGGAAAAGGTCGCGATGCGCGAAAAGCTGCGCGGCAGTTTGGATCGACTGATTGGGCAGAATTACATCGGCCGTACTGGTGACACCTACAACTTCCTGACGGATGAAGAACAGGACATCCAGAAAGAGATCAACCTTACACAGGTGGATACGGGCGCTATTGTTGGGGATATAGCAAAGATTATTTTTGGCATAATTTATGATGCAAAAAAGTTCCGTTACGGCAAGTGTGACTTCCCGTTTGATCAGATGGTGGATAACACTATGTACGGCATCGCCACAGGCGGCATGCGTCTGCGCTTTTTGACGGCAGCTTCTGATGCAACGGAAAAAACGGAATTTCGCCTGATGAACAGCTCCAAAGGCAGCGAGGCGATTGTAGTTTTGGGCGATACGCCGTATTATGAATCACTGGAAGCATCCATGAAGATTCGCAAATATGTCAAACAGCGGAATGTCAGCCAGATGCCCAAGAGTGCTCAGGATATTATCCGCGGCCAACAGGAAGAAGCAACCAAGTATGAAGCTGAAGCCAGCAAAGCTCTGGTAGAAGCTATTGAAAACGCAAAATTTTACGCCGATGGTGAACATCTGGACATTAAGAGCGGCAATGCTAAGGCCAAAATTGACCAGACGATGGAGTATCTGGTCTCGCATGTTTACAGCAAGTTGGACCTGATTGGGAAAAACGCAGATACCGATGCCGAAATTATGGCGGTGCTTTCTGGTGCAGATGTCGTTTTTGCAGAAGCTGACCCCAACCGAGATGCGGAAGCAGCTGTGGAAGAATATCTTGAAATGCAGGCAATGAAGCATTTGCCTACCTCGATGGCGGATGTACAGAGCAAGTTCAGCAGTATACCCTATGGCTGGAAGGAAATCGACATTGCCTATGTGGTGGCGCGTTTGATCGTGAATCAGAAGGTAACCATCAAATATGCAGGCACTACCATCCAGCCGGACAACGCCAAATTACCTGACATGCTCCGCAAAAAGAGTGAGGTGGGTAAAACATCCATTAGCAAGCGCGTGGTGGTATCGGCAACCAAAATGAAGGCTGTGCGGGACCTTCTGCGGGATTACTTCGATGTCATGGATGTTCCTGCGGACGAAGACGGTTTGGTTAAATTTATTGCCGATGAGTTCGGAAACCAGCTGCAGCATTATAACAAACTGAACGAGAAGTACGATGATACCCACAAGTACCCGGATCAGACAATAGTGCGCAACGTTATTACTGCAACGCAGGAAGTGTTGAACCAGAAGAAGGACAACATCGCGCTGATCGACTATCTGCTCAAGAAAGAGGACGACCTCTTTGATCAGAAGGATGCCATGGGCAATGTAGAGACCTTCTTCAAGAGTCAGGTCGGCACCTTTGATGATGCTGCACGGCTGGAACACGAGATGCAGGCGGATCTGGACCGCATTGCGCAGGATGCGGCGGCATACGATGCCCTGAACAAGATTCGGCTTATCATCACAGTTCCATCTTTTGGGCAGAAGTTCAACTACAAGCGCATTCCGGAGCTGAATGGGTTGATGCAAACGGTGCGTACAGCCCATGACCAGATGCTGGATGACAAACGCTCTGAGATCCTAGAAACTGTACGTCAGTGTATGGAAGCCACCCACACCGCCGCCGACGGCGATCCCAAGGCGATGGACATCATCCGCAAATCGGATGACTGCTTTGACGACTACAAAAAGAAAATCGCGGACTGCAGAAGCCTTGCTCTGCTGGATGGCATGATTATGCCTTTGAGCAAATATAAGGATGATGCCATCAGCAGTATTGAGATTGCTCTGGCACCCCCGGCACCGAAACCGGAAGAGACAAAGAAAAGCCCGGCAATCCCGGCAGCAAAGCAGCCGAAGATCAAGTCTTACAGCCGCCAGATCCTGTTCCCAGCCAAGACACTGCGGAACGATGCAGACATTGATGCCTATGTGGAAAAAGTCCGCGAGCAGCTGCGCAATCTGCTGGACAACTGCGATGAAATCAAGCTGAACTGAGGATATTGTTGTAATGAAAGACGAACTTTTAGAAAGATTGGTGCTTGCCGTTGAAAAACAATCATCAGCGTTTCCGTGGGATAGCGTTATTTCAGTACTGGCACTCATTGCTTCGTGGATTACGATTTATTTTCTATTAAAAGAGAGAACCGAGAAAAACAGACCTTATATGCAAGTATCTTTTGAACTTGTACGAGGTGCATTGGCATGCCTTGTAATAAGAAATACAGGGACGGTTCCACTTGAATTGAAAAGCATTGAACTTCAGACTGATTTTCTTGCACAACTTTCAGCGAAAGCGCAAGAACGAATCGCGCAGAAGAAGTACCTAAATATAACAATTTTCCCAGAACAGAAGTGGGTACTATCCTTGGATGTCAGCGTTACAGAAATAATAACGAGATTCAAGCAGAAGTCGCTGAAAATTGATTATCAGTATACAAAGCATAGTAAATCACATAAAAAATATACGGAAAGTACTGTGATTGATTTTGAGGATTATGGTGGCTTTCTGCTATATATTTCAGAACTTGATGAATTTAAAAATAGTGTTGATAAAATTGCATGGTACGGTCGGAAGACTGGAAAATGCAATTGAAGATGTATCGTTTTCGTTAAGGAGTAATGTGAACCATGGATAAAAACGCCATCAAGAAATATGCGGTCTGGGCGCGGAAAGAACTGATCTCCCGCGTGGCGCAGAAAGCCCAGCAGTACGGCATTACGGAAACGGAAATGGTGGATGCCGGTGCTGATAGCGTCAACGGCAGGGTGCTGACTGCGCAGGAGATGCAGCAGCGCAGGGCACTGATCGCACAGATCAATGAAAAGGGCTACCAGCAGGTTATGGAAGAGGTGGCGTATACATGGTTCAACCGCTTCTCGGCATTGCGGTTCATGGAGGTCAACGGCTATCTGCCCAGCCATGTGCGCGTGTTTACGGATGAAAACAATGCGTTCAAGCCCCAGATTCTGGCCGAAGCCCTGCATCTGGAATTGGATAAGCTGGATAAGGACAAGGTCTATGCCCTGAAAGAGGCTGAGCAGACCGAAGAACTGTACAAATACCTGCTCATCGTGCAATGCAATGCGCTGAACAGCATTCTGCCCGGAATGTTCCAGACCATTGCGGACTACACTGAGCTGCTTCTGCCGGACAACCTGCTCCGGGAGGGCAGCGTCATTGAGCAGATGATCTCCCAGATCCCGGAGGACAACTGGCAGGATGCCGTCCAGATCATTGGCTGGCTGTATCAGTACTACAACAGCGAGAAAAAGGACGAGGTGTTTGCTGCCCTCAAGAAAAACGTCAAGATCAGCAAGGACAACATCCCGGCGGCGACCCAGCTTTTTACCCCGGACTGGATCGTGCGGTACATGGTGGAGAACAGCCTTGGTCGCTTGTGGGTGGAGGGTCACCCGGACGCAAAAGCACAGCTGCTGCCCACACCGGAGGAACAGACTGCTTATACTGCCGGAAACCGTGACCCGGAGAACACCAAGTGGCACTATTATCTGGAAGAAGCCCAGCGGAGCCGCAGGTACAGGCCCAACTGTCTGAGATCAGCAAACAGTATGCCGACCTGACCCCGGAACAGATCAAGGTCATCGACCCTTGCTGCGGCAGCGGCCATATTCTGGCGTATCTGTTCGATGTACTGATGCAGATCTACGAGAACTACGGCTACACGCCCCGCGATGCCGTGACCAGCATTTTGCAGAACAACCTCTATGGTCTGGATATTGACGACCGCGCCGCCCAGCTGGCCTATTTTGCGGTGATGATGAAGGCCCGTCGGTACGACCGCCGCTTTTTCAGCCACACCACCCAGCCTCATGTGTATGCCATTGAGGAGAGCAACCGCATCGAAAAGCCAGATGTGGAGTATTTCTGCAACGGCAAGCCGGAACTGAAAGATGCTATGCACACTATCCTCACCCAGCTTTACGATGCCAAGGAGTACGGCTCCATCCTCACCATCCCCCCGTTGGACTGGGATGCCCTCTATGCCCGGTTTGACGAGGTGGCAGACGTGTCCTCGTTCCATCGAGAGAGTATTCGCAAAAAATTACTCCCATTGGTGCGGGTAGCGCAGACGCTGGCACAAAAATACGATGTGGTCGTCACCAATCCGCCGTATATGGGCAGCTCCGGCATGGGAACAAAGCTGGCAGAGTATGTCAAAAAGAATTACCCGGATACAAGGTCTGATATGAGTACGGTCTTTATGGAAAAAGGCTTAAAAATATGCAAAGAAAATGGCTTCATGGCGATGATAAACATTCCAGTATGGATGTTTATAGCAAGCTATGAGAAATTGCGAAATATACTTATTACAGGGAATAGTATCATAAATATGGTTCATCCAGGTCGTGGCATTTTTGGGTCAGACTTTGGAACAACGACATTTGTGATTACAAAATGCTACGTTGAAAATTATGTTGGACAATATAGAAGACTGTTTGATAAGCAGGGTGATGTCGAACCTGTTGAGATCAGAGAACAGGCTTTCTTCAATGGACGTCAGCGCTTTGAATCAAACCAAATGAATTTTGTGAAAATACCGGGATGTCCAATTGCTTATTGGGTAAGCCAAAACGTGATTTCTGATTTTTATAAGAATGAATCTGTCGGAACTGGTTACGGAGTTGCCAAAAAGGGGTTGTCAACAGGAGCCAACGATGATTATCTTCGATTTTGGAACGAAGTGGACATCAACGAGTGTGCATTTAATTTGACTAGCTATAAAGAACCTTATAAATGGATTCCGATTAATAAAGGTGGATCGTTTAGAAAATGGTATGGAAACAATGAGTATGTCATTTTGTGGTATGATAATGGAGCAAAAATACGTAGCTATAAAGGAGCTGTAATACGTAATCCGGATTACTATTTCAAGGAATCTATTACGTGGACAATGCTAAGCGCATCTTGCTTTGGAGTCAGATATTCTCCTGCAGGTAAAATATTTGAGGGTGCCGGTCCATCACTGTTTGTGAATGATGAAAATAAGCTTTATATATTAGCGCTCCTTTGCTCGAAAATTGGAGATTATTTTGTTCGGATATTAAATCCGACGATTAATATTAATATTGGTGATATAAATAATATTCCGGTCATAATAGGAAAGAAAAATATTGTAGAAACTATAGCAAAGCGGTGCATAGATATTTCAAAGAAGGACTGGGATCCTTTGAAACCTCTTGGGATTTTACCCGCCACCCCTTTATCAAGGCCATTACCAAATACCCCAACATGATGGATATTGGAAACATTTACCTTGCTGAGTGCTATGATATTTGGGCTGGTGAATGCGAAGAACGCTTTGAGAAGCTGAAAGCCAACGAGGAAGAACTGAACCGCATTTTTATTGATATTTACGGCTTGCAGGATGAATTGACCCCGGAGGTGGAGGACAAGGATGTGACCGTGCGCAAAGCGGACCTTGGCCGGGATGTGCGCTCCTTTATCTCCTACGCTGTGGGCTGTATGTTTGGCCGCTACTCTCCCACGTTTGATGGCCTTGCGTATGCAGGCGGTACATGGGATGATGGCAAATACAATATCTATAAGCCGGATGCAGACGGTATTATTCCCATCTGCGACGACGAATACTTTGAAGATGACATGGTGGGCCGTTTTGTGGAGTTTGTGCGGGTGGTATATGGTGACAGGTCACTGGAAGATAATCTGCGCTTTGTTGCAAACGCACTGGGCGGCAAGGGTCAGCCGAAAGAGGTCATCCGCAACTACTTCCTGAACGATTTCTATACCGACCACTGCAAGATTTACCAGAAGCGCCCCATCTACTGGCTGTTTGACAGCGGCAAGAAGAACGGCTTCAAGTGCCTGATCTACCTGCACCGCTACCAGCCGGATACCATTGCGCGCATCCGTACCGATTATGTCCATGAGCAGCAGGCGCGCTACCGTACTGCCATCGAAGGTTTGGAAAAACAGGTGGCCGCTGCCACCAGCACCAGCGAGCGTGTCAAGCTGACTAAGCAACTGAACAAAGTGCAGGCGCAGGACGCCGAGCTGCATCAGTATGAGGAAAAAGTTCACGCGCTGGTGGATCAGATGATTAAGATTGATCTGGACGATGGTGTGAAGCATAACTATGAGATCTTTAAGGACGTGCTGGCGAAGATTAAGTGAGGTAAAATAAATGGAAAATGTTTTCGCTGACTTTCTACAGAATGGTGGTCTATACGAAACTATTACCGTCACGGAAGACAATGTGATGGATTTTTGCAGTTTATTGGGCGGAAAAATCAAAATTAGTATATTTTGCCCTAAATGTAAAGAAAATCGAGTCTTCACAATGAAACCGGTGACTTTTAGAAATAATAGCGGGGTTCTTCAAAAACTTGGTGAAGAAATATATCATAATTATGAAATTTATCAGTCATGTAAAGCTGTACCTGGTGAAAAAGACTCGCCATGGCATTGGTACACCTATTTGCCGATGGACTTTGCAAGAATTCTAACTTTAACATTTGAGTGTGCAATGGATCCAACTGCACACAAAATTGATTTTATAGTTCGAGCGGATGGTGACACTTTAATTAAGATTGGGCAGTATCCGACTTATGCAGATTTGACTTTTCCAGAACTGAATCAGTATAAAAAAGTTCTCTCAAGAGAAGATATGAAAGATTTACATCGGGCAATTGGATTGTTTGCATCTGGAATTGGTGCAGGCTCGTATGTTTATCTTAGACGTGTCATTGAACGAATGGTAGTCGCAGCTAAATCTGAAGCAATTACCAGCGGAAAGTTAACCGCAAAAGATTTTGAAGGTGTAAGATTCTCAGATCAAATTGTCTTGTTGAAGGATGCTTTACCAGAAATTCTTGTTGGTAATTCAACTGTCTATGGGATTGTTAGCAAGGGTATCCACGAACTCTCAGAGGAAGACTGCATTTCTTATTTTCCCATACTTAAAGAGTGTATTTTTTCGATTGCCGAGGAATGGGAAGCTATTCGAGTAAGAAAACTGCGACAGAAAGAAATGAATTCTGCACTTTCTAGAATTGCAAACCAAGTAAAGTAAAGAGGAAGTACTGTGGAAACAGATAAAATCGTATTAGACCTCAACCGCCGGTTCGCGGCACCGCTGCCGGAATTTTATGAGCGCCGGATCATCTTCTGGCACGATGAAGAAAAGGAGTATGCGGACAAGCTGGATGAGATCCGGCTTGAAAATGCTAAGCTGGTCACACTGACCGGCAGCAATACCTTTGCGGTCAAAAAAATGCTGTCGGTGGATGACCTGACGAGCAACTATGTTGTCTACTGCCCCATTTCCTACGAGCGGCAGGAGGATGACTGGCTGTTGGATATTGAACTATACAGCGAAAGCTACCGGACGGATGCTGTTTCCAACTGGATGCAGGAATTGGATATCTTGGACAATCCCTCTATGCGCAAGCTAGGTG
>ENA-OQKK01000105-OQKK01000105.1-human-gut-metagenome-genome-assembly--contig:-NODE-105-length-30366-cov-4.160157_pt1 | contig 30366 bp, 34 predicted proteins | sample MGYA00242648_ERZ504797 | MGnify/ENA primary metagenome ERZ504797 (study PRJEB26092, sample SAMD00036412) | human gut metagenome | host: Homo sapiens | study: EMG produced TPA metagenomics assembly of... | reverse complement strand
ATATGCCGTACTCTGTAAGAAGACTGTCATATATGTCATCGCAGTCAGTCTTTATCCACTCCACCGTGGCAAAATCAATTGTCTTCATTAAAAGCAGATAATCGCTCATCCCATGATATACGCATGAATAGAGCGCCTGATGCGGTGCCTTTTTATTATCTGATTGTATTTCTGTGCTACAGAATACGCATCTTGCGAAACAGCTTTATCCTCCACATTTTTGGCATTGGTTCTGACTATGATGCCATAGCCCTCTTTTTCGTGATCTGCACAACTTAAAAGCACAGCCTTACGTAAAAGAGCCGCCCTTTCCTTATCCAGCCTTCGACGAAACACCTATCTGTGTATCAAAATTGGTGAGAATCACATTGCTTCCAAATATAGAAAGCTTTGTTGTGACCACCGGATCCTTTGTCTTTAGCGCATCCTTTATGACCTGCACAAGTATCTCATCGCCCTCACACAATCCTTCTTTTTTTGATTTTTTGTTTGTGTATACAGGATTTTTTGCATCATTTAGCGATAGATAACAGCTTTTATTCTGCGCAATGGTTACAAATGCCGCATTTATGCCCGGCAGTATCTTATTTACCCTTGCCGCGTATATATTGTTTATTATCGTATCCTTCTCGGGAAGGAGCTGGAAATCCTTATAATTTCCGTTTTCATCCATCAGTGCATACACTGTGTATGTCTTATTATTTTTTACTGTTTTAGTCAGAATAATTCTGTTCATTATGAGATTTCTTCTCCCATGTCAAGCAGACAAATGAGTGTTCCATCGTCTTTTCTTGCATACACTTCCTGCCTGTGGATTTGTATGGCAAGCGGATTGTAATCAAGGCCACACTTTTCGTATATGGCTTGAAGCACAAACTCAGGCTTTATATTGTCAATGCTTCCTGTTGATACCTGCATGAAAAACTCAGGCTTTTCGTTATTTTCCATGACTGTAAGCTTGTATACAAGAGGCTTTATATCTACCTCTCTCTCACTCTTTTTAGTCTTTTTCATCACAACAAAGGATGACTCGTCAAAAAAGTGCTTATCTATCGCTTCCTTCCACTCCTCTATGGTGTACGGGCTCTCATAGCCCTCCTTGAAGCTAAGCACATAGTCTGCAGCCGCAACAAGCGACATAGCCTTCTTAGCATCATCCGGTAGAAGCACATAGCCTGTCACCTCTACTCCGTCCACCATCTGGGCATTTAAAGCTTGTATGCTTTTTTCTGAAGACTCTGTTGTATTTACATCTATGTCAAAGTACTCACCATCACTTGTGATGTCCACTCCAAGCGGAGCCGCAAACGACATAATCTGGTGAGCAGAATAGCCCTCTGAGTAGCGGATATCAATATCTGCCCTTCTGACTGCCTTCTGGAAGTATCTCATCATATCGAGATGTCCTATAAACTTCATGCAGCCCCATTTTTTAAACTTCACTCTAATTTTCATAGCAGACACCTCCTCCATAGCTCTTTGCACCGCAGGCAGAGCACCTCATGCGGCAGTTAGGAGTGACTGTCTCCTTATGGGCTGTCTCCCACTCTCTTATCATAAACTGCTTTGTCACACCTATATCGATAAAATCCCATGGGAATACTTCATCTAAAGGCCTTTCTCTCATTGTGTAGAAATCCGGATCCAGTCCGCATTCCTTTATCGAATCAATCCATCTGTCATAGTCAAAATACTCTGTCCAGGCATCATAATATCCGCCCTTTTCGTATACCTTTACTATCGCATCGCAAAGCCTTCTGTCGCCTCTTGCAAGTATGCCCTCTATCACAGTGACATATGCCTCATGCCAGTTGTATCTGATGCTCTTTCTGTTGAGCTGCTCCTTTACATGGTCATTTACTATTTTGGCTCTGCCCAGATACTCAGAAGGCTCATACATTCTCGCCCACTGGAATGGTGTAAACGGCTTTGGCACGAAAAATGATGTACTTATCGTAATCTGGCATTTCCCGGCTCTCTTTTCCTTTGGAACGGTATCATAGTACAATGCCGCAACATCGTTTGCAAGCTCAGGAATGCCCCTCATATCTTCCTCTGTCTCTGTAGGCAGACCGAGCATGAAATAAAACTTTACCTTGTTCCAGCCGCCCTCAAATGCCTGTTTTGAGCCGTTCATGATATCATCCACGGTAAGGCCCTTATTAATGACATTTCTAAGGCGCTGTGTACCGGCCTCAGGTGCAAAGGTCAGACTGCTTTTTTTGACATCCTGCACCTTCTGCATGATATCAAGCGAAAACGCATCAATTCTGAGTGAAGGCAGGGAGATATTTATCTTCTTTTCCTTGCAGATATCAAGCAAAAATGTGATAAGCTCATCAAGCTCCTTGTAATCGGATGAGCTTAAGGAGCTTAAAGAAATCTCCTCGTGTCCTGTATTTTTGATAAGAGCCGCTGCAACGTCCTTTAGGTGGTCAACCTTTTTCTCACGGTTTGGGCGGTAAATCATACCGGCCTGACAGAAACGGCAGCCTCTTATACAGCCACGCTGTATTTCAAGCACCATTCTATCCTGCGTAGCCTTGATAAAAGGCACAACCGGTGCCTCCGGGTAGGTTGAGTTCGTCAAATCTACCTGCACCTGTTTTTTTATCTTTACAGGAATATCATCATACTTAGGCTTCATACAGCAAATTGTTCCATCCTCATTGTACTCCACCTCATACAAAGCGGGTACATAAAGACCCTCAATCTTTGCAGCCTCATGTAAAAACTCTTCCCTTGAAAGACCATCAGCCTTTGCCTTCTTATAAAGCTCAAAGAGATTGCCGTACTGTGTCTCGCCCTCTCCGATATAAAATATATCAAAGAAGTCTGCAATCGGCTCCGGGTTGTAGGTACAAGGACCGCCTGCAATCACAATAGGACAGCCATCCTCTCTGTCCCTTGAACGAAGCGGTATCTGTGCGAGGTCAAGTATCTGCAAAATATTTGTGTAGCACATCTCGTACTGCAGCGTCATGGCTACAAAATCAAAGTCTTTTATAGGCTCCTGAGACTCAAGTCCGAAAAGCGGTATATTCTCCTGCTTCATGATTTCATGCAGATCAGGCCACGGAGAATAAACTCTCTCGCACCACACGTCATCCATGCGGTTGAACATATCATATAATATCTGGATTCCCAGATGTGACATACCAATCTCATAAACATCAGGAAAACACATCGCAAAACGTATATTTACCTGCGATGTGTCTTTCATTACTGAGTTGAACTCATTCCCGATATATCTAGCCGGTTTGTCTACCTTCATAAGTATCTCATCACTTAAAGCTAGTTTTCTCATATAATTTCCTCTAAATAATTATTGTGGTTTAAGGCTATCGCTGTGCCAGCTCCCCTGCGATTTCTGCCCATGTGATATTTTTCTGAGCCATAAGAATCATGCAGTGGTACATAAAGTCCGATATCTCAAACTTCAAATCATCACTGTCCGGATTTTTGGCTGCAAGAATAATCTCAGTGCACTCGTGTCCGAGCTTTTTTAATATCTCATCTATGCCCTTTTCCATGACAGCATTGGTGTACGAGTCCTCCTTTGGATTCTTCATACGGTCAACTATCACCGCATAGACTGATTCAAGCACTGTAAGTGGATTCTTCTCCACATACTCCTTTTTCACGATATTATTGAAAAAGCAGGTCCTGTTACCTGTGTGGCATGCAGCTCCCACCTGCGAAACCTTCGCAAGGATAGTATCATAATCACAGTCCGCTGTCAAAGACTTTACGTACTGTAAATGTCCTGATGTAAGTCCTTTGGTCCAAAGCTCATTACGGCTTCTGCTCCAGTAGGTCATGCGGCCGCTGTTTATCGTGACATTGAAGGCCTCCTCATTCATATAGGCAAGCATGAGCACCTGCTCATTGCGGTAATCCTGCACTATGACAGGCACCATGCCGTCAGAATTAAGCTTTAAATCAGACCATTTTAAGTCGGGAGTAAAATTGTCAACAAGTATTCCTCCGTCAGAAAGCTTTGTCTTTATCGCCATGATATCATTTTCAGGATCATTGATAAACTCTCCTGCAATGCCTCTTAGTGTTTCACGCTTCATGACATCAATTATTTTATCCATGTCAAACTGCGGCATATAGACCACATACGGTGTGGATGTGAGATTCTCAAGCGCATCTATTATATCTATATTCAAGACCAACAGCTCATGAAAGGTATCCTCTATCTCCTCCTGATGTTTGAAAATATAGTCTACATTGCTGATTGACAAAAGGATTTTATCCTTGCCAAACTTCTCGCTTGCCACATTTGCAAGCTCAAGGCTTGAATCCTTTGTGGCATTGAAGATGACCTGTAAACAGCCTGCATACAGCAGCTTTTTCACGTCCTCTATGCGGTTGATATTGCCTCCTGCGCACACCTTTATGTCGATATTTCTGTTTATATTTTCTATCGTATGTATGTTTTTCTCATGCTCATCATCATCAGTTGAAAGATCAAAAATATAATCTTGTCTATGCCACTGTCATTGTAGAGCTGACACAGATTGTAGACGTCGCCCATAACTGTCATATCAGACGCTGATTTCACGGCCTGGCCGTTTTTTAAATACAGTGTAGCAACGATGTTCTTAAAACCAGTCAAATTACAAACTTCCTTTCGTGGACATCACGTCCTTTATTCTGCTATCATAGGTGCAGGCATCGTCAAGCGCCTTGGCAAATGCCTTAAACATAGCTTCTATCATATGATGATTATTTCCCGGTGTCAAAACCTTTATATGCAGGTTCATCGCAGCAGAATAAGAAACGGCATAGAAAAACTCTCTCACCATCTCTGTATCCATGTCGCCGACTCTCTCACAGGTAAACTCACCGTCAAACTGCAGGTATGGTCTGCCTGATAAATCAATGGCACATAGTACAAGCACCTCATCCATCGGTAAAATAAAGCTTCCAAATCTCTTTATGCCCTTTTTGTCTCCGACAGCCTGTGCTATAGCATTACCAAGCACTATGCCGCAGTCCTCTATAGTATGATGACAGTCCACATTTAAGTCACCATCGCATGTCATATCGAGGTCAAAAAAACCATGCTTTGAAAAGCCCTCCAGCATATGGTTAAAGAAACCTATGCCTGTGTCTATATTTGATTTTCCGGTTCCGTCTATATTTAAACCGACCGAAATATCAGTCTCTTTTGTTTTTCTGCTAAGCTTAGCGCATCTATCTGCCATTTCTTACTCCTTTGACTAATCCTCAAATCTAACCTTGATTGAATTTGCATGTGCCGTAAGCTTCTCACACTCTGCAAACTGCTCAATATCTGTATGTATTCTCTCAAGTGCTTCTCTTGAATATGAGATGATGCTTGACTTTTTGATAAAGTCATCTACAGATAAGGCTGAGAAGAATTTTGCTGTTCCGTTTGTAGGCAGAACATGGTTTGGTCCTGCAAAATAGTCTCCCAAAGGCTCTGATGAGTACTCTCCGATAAAGATTGCTCCTGCATTTTTGATTTTTGTCATGACTGAGAAAGGATCTCTTGTGACAATCTCCATATGCTCTGAAGCGATATCGTTTACTGCATCAATTGCCTCATCCATATCCTCTGCAACAAGTATATATCCGTAGTTTTCAAGAGATTTCTCGATGATTTCTTTTCTTGAGAGGACCTCAACAAACTTATCAACTTCCTCTGATACTTTCTTTGCAAGCTCCTCACTTGTTGTGATCAAGATAGCAGATGCCATCTCATCATGCTCGGCCTGCGAGAGTAAATCTGCTGCCACATAGCGTGGATTTGCAGTCTCATCTGCAAGCACCAGAATCTCGCTAGGTCCTGCGATTGAATCAATGCTGACATATCCAAACACAGCCTTTTTGGCAAGGGCAACAAAGATATTTCCCGGTCCAACAATCTTGTCTACCTTTGGCACACTCTCTGTACCAAATGCCATTGCAGCGATAGCCTGTGCACCGCCTACCTTGTAGATTTCATCTACTCCGGCCTCGTTTGCGGCTACAAGTGTGGAAGGATATACCTTGCCGTCAGCTCCACATGGTGTACACATAACAATCTTTTCAACGCCTGCTACCTTTGCAGGCAGCACGTTCATCAGCACAGATGAAGGATAGACAGCCTTGCCGCCCGGCACATATACTCCTGCCTTTGCTATAGGTGTGACCTTCTGTCCTAAAATGATGCCGTCCTCTGTTGTAAACCATGAGTTCTGCAGCTGCTTCTCATGATATTTTCTGATATTTACAAGAGCTTTTTTTATAACGGCAAGAAGCTTCTCATCAACCAGCTCATATGCTTCCTTTATTTCTTCCTCTGTGACACGGATATTTGATGCATCCACATCCGCTTTATCAAATTTCTTTGTGTATTCAAAAACAGCCTTGTCACGGTTTTCCTTTACATTGTTTATAATCTCATTTACCGTGCTCTCATACTCTGTATAGTTGTTAGGGCTTCTCTTAAGCAGGCTCTCCAATATGTTTTTCTGTGAATCCTTTGTAAGTTTTAAAATTCTCATTACAGCCTCCGTCTAAAATCATGTATTCATATAAATTATACGCTATTTGATAACAGTCTTCAAATCACTTATGAGCTTTGTGATACGCTCATTGTCCATCTTCATGCTGACCTGGTTTACCACAACCCTCGCAGACAGCGGACAGACCTCCTCAAGCACGGTAAGTCCGTTCTCCTTAAGTGTAGTTCCGGTCTCTACTATATCACAAATCACCTCTGAAAGTCCAACAATCGGAGCAAGCTCTATTGAGCCGTTTAGCTTTATAATCTCTACCGTCTGATGCTTTTTATTGTAGAAATAATCCTTTGCGATATGAGGATACTTGGTGGCAACTCTTATCTGCTCATGATGCTGTAAAAGCTCCCTTGCGCTCTCCGGTCCGCATATGCACATGCGGCATTTTCCAAAGCCTAAATCAAGCACCTCGTATATATTTCTGCCCTCCTCGAGGATGGTATCCTTTCCTACCACACCGATATCGGCAGCGCCATACTCCACGTATGTAGGCACATCAGGTCCCTTTGCCAGGAAAAATCTAAGCTTAAGCTCTTCATTTACGAAAATCAGCTTTCTGGTATCCGGATCCTTCATCTCCTCACAGGTTATGCCTATCTGCTCAAAAAGCTGCAGTGTCTTCTTTGCAAGTCTGCCCTTTCCCAGGGCAAAGGTTAAATATCTGTCATCACTCATCTTTTATTCCTCTATAAACTCAACTCTGTTTATACGGTTGTCTACCGCATATGAAGCATAGTCCTCTTTCGTTTTATTTTTGTCCTTAAGCACCATCTGTGTATTTACTCCATCTCTTCGAAGCTCCATAGAGCGCTTGATTGCCGCATGGTATGCAGCCTCCTCAAATACTATAAGTGAGGAATTCTCAATGACAGGCACATCAATATCCTGACGGCTTAATGCTGCCATGAGCTGATCCACAACAATTGCAAAGCCGATTGCAGCAGCGTCCTTTCCAAAATGTGAAAGCAGCTTGTCATAACGGCCTCCCTTTACAATAGGCTCTCCTGTACCATATGTGTAGCCCTGGAAAATAATACCTGTGTAATATGTGTAGTCACTGATAAGTCCAAGCTCATACGAAATATATTTCTCGATGCCGTATGCCTTTAAATATTCTCTAAGCTTAAGCAGAGTATCAATAGATGATAATATCTCATCATATCCCTTCGCAAGCTTTAAAGCCTCCATAAGCTGCTCATCCTGTAAATCGAAATTGTCTAATAGTCCAAACAGCTTCCTTAGCTTGTCGTTCATCGAAAGACTGTCAACAAACTCCTCCACACCAAAGAAATTCTTATTTGCTATGAGCTCTCTTAGGTTTTCCTCCTGCTCGCCTGACAGCCCTGCTGCCTTTGTGAGACCGTAAAAGAACTGCGAATGTCCGACTGAAATCTGGAAATTCTTAAGTCCGCTCTCAAGCATCGACTCAACTGTCATCGAAAGTATCTCGGCATCTGCAGAGATAGAGCCGTCACCTATCAGCTCTGCACCGCACTGTGTGCTTTCCTTGAGCCTGCCCTGATAATCCGATGAATTGATAAAAGTATTGCCAAGATAACACAGCTTGACAGGCATATCATCCTCTATATAGTACTTAGCCGCACTTCTTGCAATAGAAGGTGTGAAATCAGGACGAAGGACAAGCGTATTGCCCTCCTTGTCAAAAAACTTGTATAAATCCTTTGAAGGGGTTGTTCCGACATCGCTTCCAAAAATATTAAAAAACTCAAACGTAGGTGTCATGATATCATGATATCCGTATTTTAAAAGTGTACGGTGCAGCTTATCCTGCAAATACAGCTTTTTTTTGCATTCTCCGTTATATATGTCTCTTACTCCGTCCGGAGTGTGTAATAATTGATTTTCCATAATCTGTAAAATCTCGCTTTCATGTAGTAAAGTGTTATCGTGGTAATATGCTACCATACGATAGTAATACTGTCAAGCCCTGCAATTTAAGTCAAGCTGAAGAGCGTTCAGATACGGCACAAGTATTCCGGGCACCTCCGGGAGGAAAAATGCCGGCTCAAGCTCCTCATAGCGGAAGCTCTTTCTGCCGCCTTCTGCAGCTCTATCCCAGAATTCTGTCAGTTTTTTAAATGTGAGATAATAGTATTCGTTCCTGTGTGTGTACGATATAAGGATAAATGCAACACCATCCTGTTTTTCAAAGCATCTCATAAACTCTACCTGATGCTCATGTATATTGGCAAGGGGAAACGTGTCGGTATTACATTCTTTTGCATCAAAGCATACCGGGATTCCCTGTACAGCGCCAATATAGTCGACCGTACTCTTCTGCTCGAAATAAGCCAGTGTAATGTGTCTGGTTTCCGGCTCCATCTTTATAGGTGTAATCGGAGTGGGAATCTTTTGTATGAGCGCCAGGCCGTTCTCCCTGTATTTTTCATTTGTCTTGTTTATCATGTCCTCTAAGGTCGAGCCTCTTAAGCCTCTTGAATTCCAGGTTGCCATATCGTTTCTATCTTCCTTAATACTGTAAGCTATGCGATGTAAAGTAAATAATGACGAAATTAAAGCCCCACCCTGCTCCATATGTCCGGCAAAGCAGCCTCCATATATCTGCCATCAGGCAAAATCACATGGTGCGCATGCAAAAGCTGGCTGGTCACATGATAATTTTCTTTGTAAAAAGCATTAATCCTTTTATCCCCATACTTCATATCACCTATGATTGGGTGTCCGATAGATGAAAGATGTGCCCTGATCTGATGGCTTCTTCCTGTAATGAGATGCACCTCAAGAAGCGTTGCTTTATGGCACGAAGCACTCATCTCAATTGTCTTAAGAGGCCTGTAGGCAGTCTTTATTGGCAGTGATTCATCACTTATGGGCTCCTTGGTTATCTGCACCTTATTTACAGCCTCGTCCTTTGTCAGAAAGCCCTCTATGGTCATAGGCTCATCAACCTCTCCTGCAACAAGCGCCATATAATACTTTTCTGCGGTTCTGTCCTTAAGCACCTGTGACAGGTACTGCAGTCCATGAAGCGATTTACCCATCAGAATAAGCCCCGATGTATTTCTGTCCAGGCGGTTGCACACCGATGGCTTAAAGCTCTTATATGTATCAAAATCAAGCTTTCCCTCTTTTATCAGGTATCCGATAAGCCTTTCGTTCGCAGAAATATCAGTCTCCTTTGATTTCTGCGACAACATATTGACTGGCTTGTTTGCCGCCAGTATGTCATCATCCTCGTATACCACACCAAGTCCGTCAGGCTTTAGTGCACCGAGTGCCTTAAAATCCTTCATCAGACTGTCCTCATTGACGGAAAACTTAGCAAATGTATCATCTGACAGAAAAATCTTGATTTTGTCGTCAACTGACACAATTTCTGTTCCTGACGCTTTCTTATCATTCAGTTTTATGTTCTTCTTCCTGAGCATCTTGTAAATAAAGCCCATGGATGCGTTTGGAAGTATCTTTTTAAGGTATTTGTCAAGCCTCTGGCCTGCCTCGTTTTTACCTGCTTTAAATTCTTTCATAGCCTTTATCTTGTATATCTATCTTTTCTTCTTGTGGACGTTTCTGATTGTTTTCTTTTTGTGCGCTGTGCCTGCGGTGTTACTTCCGCTTCCGTTTTTCCCTCGCTCTGTTGCATTTTTCAAGTTTTTCCTTACACCTGCATTCTTGCCACTGCCATAGCTGCTGTTTGAATTTTTATCAGACTTAGAAGTTTTTTTGTCCCAGCAGCCATCGGTATGCATTTTCCTAGGCTTTATCAGGCACTTTTTGTCAAATCCGATTAAGTCCTCCCTGCCGGCCTTCACAAGTGCCTCGTGCACGAGATCATAGTTCTTTGGATTGCGGTACTGGATGAGCGCCCTCTGCATAGCCTTCTCATGTGGATTAGTTGTGACATACACCGGCTTAAGTGTTGCCGGGTCAAGTCCTGTATAGTACATGCATGTAGAGATGGTAGACGGTGTCGGATAGAAATCCTGCACCTGCTCCGGCATATATCCCAGATCTCGCAGATACTCTGCAAGCTCTATCGCCTCTTTAAGTGTTGAGCCCGGGTGTGAAGACATGAGATAAGGCACAAGATACTGCTCCTTGCCTATCTTTTTTGTTCATATCCTTGTATGCCTTCACAAAGCTGTTGTACACCTCTACACTCGGCTTTCCAAGCCTGCTCAAAACAGCATTGGAGATATGCTCCGGAGCTACCTTGAGCTGTCCGCTGACATGATACTCACACAGCTCACGAAGAAACGTCTTATCTTTATCATACATCAAATAATCAAACCTGATACCTGAGCGGATAAACACTTTTTTCACCTTTGGCAGTGCACGAAGCTCTCTAAGCAGCTGTATATAGTCGCTGTGGTCAACAATCAGGTTATTACACGGCTTAGGAAACAGGCACTGCTTTGTAGGGCACGCTCCCCTTGTGAGCTGCTTTTTACATGCCGGCTGCCTGAAATTGGCTGTAGGGCCTCCAACATCATGGATATAGCCCTTAAAGTCCTTATCCTGCGTGATAAGCTTTGCCTCTTCTATGATTGACTCATGACTTCTCGTCTGGATTATCCTACCCTGATGGAAGGTCAATGCACAGAAGTTACATCCTCCAAAGCAGCCTCTGTTGCTGATAAGAGAAAACTTCACCTCGCTTATAGCAGGCACTCCGCCTGCCTCCTCGTAGCTCGGATGATAAGTCCTCATATAAGGGAGTGCATAGACCTCATCCATCTCATCCTGCGACAGTGGCTTTTGCGGTGGATTCTGCACCACAAGCGTAGAGTTGTCATACGGCTCTACGAGCCTCTCTGCACAGAAAGGATCAGTATTGCAGTACTGTATGTAAAAGCTCCTTGCAAACTCCCTCTTGTCCTCTTTTATAACGTCATAATCCGGAAGCTCAATCGCATCATATATGATATCCCTGTCCTTTGTCTTGAACACGGTACCATCTATAAACGTGATATCCTTTACATCCATACCGCTGGCAAGCGCATCCGCTATCTCGATGATGCTTCTTTCTCCCATGCCATATGAAATGAGATCTGCACCGGAATCTAAAAGAATCGAGCGCTTGACCTTATTTGACCAGTAATCATAATGTGCCATGCGCCTAAGGCTCGCCTCGATGCCGCCTATTATGATAGGGATTTTTTTATAAGTATGGCGTATCAGGTTACAGTACACAACGGTCGCATAATCAGGTCTCTTTCCCATCACGCCACCCGGTGTAAATGAATCCTTTGCTCTTCTTTTCTTTGAAACCGATAATGGTTTACCATGGAGTCCATATTACCTGCCGAAACCAAAAAGCCAAGGCGCGGCACTCCGAGTATGGATATAGACTCATCATCCTTCCAGTCGGGCTGTGAAATGATGCCGACCGTATAGCCATGTGCCTGCAGCAGCCTTGCAATTATTGCATGTCCAAAGGACGGATGATCCACATACGCATCACCGCAGACATACACAAAATCAAGCTGCTCAATGCCCTCATCTATCATATCCTGTTTTGAAATTGGTAAAAAACCATTACTCATATCATACCTCATAATTAAAAATTATTTTATTTGCCGGATTTTATCTGCATAAGCATATCCGTTTCAGCCTGTGTCAAAGCTCTGTAAGTCCCTGTTTTAAGGTCATCAGGCAGCTTAAGCGGTCCCATGGATATTCTCTTTAAATAGATTACCCTCTTTCCAAGCGCCTCAAACATCCGCTTGACCTGATGGAATTTTCCCTCTGTTATAGTAAGCTCAATCTCGGATACGCTGCCGCTTTTTTTTATGACAAGCTCCGCAGGCTTTGTAGGTCTTTCCTCGCCTATATCAATGCCCTCTTTAAACCTGATGATATCATCCCAAGTCACCTCACCATCAATACGTGCATAGTAAGTCTTTGCCACATGCTTTGAAGGGCTTAAGAGCTCGTGCGAAAGTGCTCCATCATTTGTGATAAGTAAAAGCCCCTCCGTATCTATATCAAGCCTTCCGACAGGAAACAAATCATCATGCACAGCATCCGTGATATAGTCCATAACTGTATCATGCACATTATCACAGGTCGCAGAAACGCAGCCTGAGGGCTTATTAAACAGGTAATACTCATACCTTTGATACTTAACTATTCTGCCATTAACTGATACCTCGTCGGCATCAGTATCTACCTTTGTCTCAGGCTTTGCGGCCACCGTGCCATTTATGGCTATCTGTCCGGTCTTTATAAGCTTTTTTTACCTCAGAGCGTGTGCCAAGCCCCATCTCTGATAAAAATTTATCTAATCGAATCATATTGATATTTTTTCTCCACATATACTGTCACATGAGTAAAAACAAACTTAAAAAATTACTGTTTATCACTTTTATACTGCTATTTTGTATTTATTACATATTGTTTCCGGCACAGGTAAGTACGTGCGCTAAAGCAGGCATAATGCTATGGTTCAACCAGATATTTCCGCTTCTATTTATTTTTACGATTTTATCTAACCTGATTATTTCAACAAACGTGCTACAAAACATTCCCCAAAAGCATATCATGCTTTTTACATACATAATAGGCATAATATTTGGATTTCCGATAGGAGCAAAGCTCACAGCAGATTTTTGTTCGAAAGGATACATAGATAAAAATCACAGGGAAATACTTAGTGCACTGGCAAACCATTTCAGCCTTCCCTTTATCATTACCTATGCACTGTCCGAGCAACTTAACATATGCAGCCACTACAGCATTTATCTTGTGTCACTGTATCTGCCATCTGCTATAGGAATGATAGCTATGCTTTCGATTAACAAAAACAGAAGCTTAACACAAAAAATCCCGGCTCAAGGATTTAAGCTTAACATGCAAATCGTTGATGCCGGAATAATGAAAGGGTTTGAAACCCTTATAAAACTCTGTGGATATATTGTATTGTTCTCTATAGTCTCACGTATCCCACAGACCATTGCCCAAAAGGCTGACTGCAGCATGCCTCTGTCGGCAGACATAATAGGTGCCTTTTTTGTAAACCACAAACGGTATCGGCATAGTCTGCGGTCTATGCATTCCACGCACCCTGTCAATAGTGCTGTGCATTGCACTTCTGTCATTTGGCGGTGTATCATGCATGGTCCAGACCAAATCAATATTCCGGGATACAGGCTTTAGGCTTTACAGATACATACTGCTTAAGGCAGCCATGAGCATACTCTCATGCCTGTTATGTATTATCCTATTTCGCATCCTCATCTGAATCGGAAATATTGGTGATTTCTATGTCATCATCAGATGTATCTGAAGCTGCCTCATTGTCAGACGACTCTGCTCCTGCAGCTTCATCGCCATTCTCTTCCGGTGGGAAAAGCTCTGCTCTGTTTGCTGCAACAACATCCTCAAACTGCTGCAGTGAACTTATAAGACTGTCATATCTGGCCTTTGAAGTCTCAATAGAGCCTGTTAAGATGTCCTCAATGCTCTTGAGCTGGCTGTCCGTATATGCCATGGCACTCATTCTGAGATTATTTGCTTCGTTTGTGGCACTGTCAAGTATCTCCTGTGCCTGCTTTGTTGCAATCTGCACTACCTCATTCGCCTGAGCATATGCCTGCTGCATAATCTGATGCTCGCTGACAAGCTCATTTGTCTGAATCTGAGCCTGCGCGATTATCTGATCAGCCTTCGCCTGTGCATCAGCAAGGATAGCCTCCTTATTGCTGATGATCTTCTGATATCTCTTGACCTCCTCAGGGGTCTTTGTACGAAGCTCTGAAAGAAGCTCCTCTAACTGTTCACGATTGACAAGAATCTTGTTTCTTGAAATAGGTGACGGCTTGCAGCCATCAATATAGTCTTCGATTTCTTCAATAATCTGTTCCATTTTACTGCTCATAAATACTGTCTCCTTACCTGGTAATATTGTATTTGGCATAAATTCTATCAATGAACTGTTCAGGTACGAACTTTGATATATCTCCTCCGTATGATGCAAATTCCTTGACAATTGTAGAGCTTAAATATGAATAATTGAGGCTCGAAGTGAGAAAAACCGTCTCTATTTCCGGATTCTGCACTCCGTTAGCCTGTGCAATCTGCAGCTCATACTCAAAATCTGTCACTGCACGCAATCCTCTTATTATGATTGTTGCATTGATTTTCTTCATATAATCAACTAAAAGTCCTTCGAAGCACCCTACCCTAACGTTTGGTATATGTGCTGTCATTTCCTTTATCATACTAACACGTTCTTCCAAAGAAAACAACGAGTTTTTTGCACTATTATTGAGTACTCCGACAACCAGCTCGTCAACTATTTTTGCTGAACGCTCTATTATATCCAGGTGTCCAAATGTCACCGGATCAAAGCTTCCCGGATAAATTCCTACCTTCATATTGTATCTCCTATGCACGCTTTATGAAAACATGCTTGTTTGTCTTATAAATTTTTTCTTTGACTATCTCATAGCCAAGCTCTGTGAGATAATCAAAATCAGTATCGTTTGAAGCCTCAACCACGATAAGTGTATCATCCTTTAATATATCGCTGTCCGAAAGTGTAATAAGCACTTCCTTTTCAAGCTCCTTATTGTATGGCGGGTCCATAAACACGATATCAAATTTGTATTTGCCCTCAAGAGTACGTACTGCCGTGACAGCATCCGTCATCATAAGCCTTGAGACTTTATCAAACTTTGTAAAATGGATATTGTCCTCGATGCATGAAGCAGCTTTTCTTGAATTCTCCACAAATACAGCATAGGCTGCACCGCGGCTTAACGCTTCAAGTCCTATCTGTCCGCTTCCCGCAAACAGATCTAAAAAATATGCTCCGGGAACATCAAACTGCATGACATTAAAAAGAGTCTCCTTCGTCTTGTCAGTAGTCGGTCTTGTATCTTTTCCCTCAATAGTCTTTAGAGGGAGGCTTCTCGCCGTTCCTGCTATTATTCTCATACTTTTCTCCCTGTTATAGTCTATTTCTGGTCCTTTAAGACGTCCTTATTCTTTGCAATATAGTCAATAAGCGAAACAACTGTGAGCACAAGTGCCACATAAATGAGGATTGTTCCAAGGATATTTAACCAGCCAAGCTGCAGATTGATATTAAAAATAATAACAATAACCATAAGCATCTGGAAGGTTGTCTTAAACTTGCCCCAGTAGCTTGCCGCAATGACAATTCCATTGTCTGATGCAACGAGTCTGAAACCGCTTATGATAAACTCTCTTGCAATGATAATAAGCACAACCCATACAGGGATAAGCTTTAAATCAACAAGGCATATCATTGCAGAGCATACAAGCAGCTTGTCTGCAAGCGGATCCATAAATTTGCCGAAATTTGTAACAAGATTGTATTTTCTTGCAATTTTTCCGTCAGCCATATCGGTCAGACTTGCAATGATAAATATCGCAAGTGCTATATAATTTCCGTATCCGTCAAAAAACGGTGAAATAAGGAAAAATACAAAAAACGGAATAAGTATCACTCTTAAGATTGTAAGTTTGTTTGGTAAATTCATTTTACAAGTTCTCCTATCAAATCATATTCATACGCACCGGTCACCATAACCTTGCATATATCGCCGGTCATAAGTGTCTCATCAGTGTTGATGAATATATATCCGTCAACATTCGGTGCATCTCTGTATGTACGGCCGATATAAGCATTTTCATCAGCCACCTTGCCCTCTATGAAAACATATAATTCTTTACCCTTTAGTGTCTCATTTTTATCAAAAATGACCTCTTCCTCAAGCTCCATGACATCTGCCTGCCAGTCAGCCTTTATATCCTCATCTATCTGATCAGGCATTGCAGCTGCCTTTGTGCCCTCCTCCGGGGAATACGTAAAGGCTCCCAGACGGTCAAACTCCATATCATTTACAAACTGCATAAGCTCCTCGTGATTATCCTGTGTCTCACCCGGGAAGCCACATATAAGTGTGGTCCTTAGTGTGATATCAGGTATTCTCTCACGCAGCATTCTGATACGCTCCATAAGCTCAGCCTTTGTTGTTTTTCTGCCCATGCGCCTTAAAATATCGTCATTGCAGTGCTGGATTGGCATATCCAGATAATGGCATACCTTCTCATCCTTTATCATGGACTCTATAAGCTCATCGTATATCTCCTCGGGATAGCAGTACATAATCCTTATCCAGAACAGCCCGCTTATCTTGTTGAGCTCATCCAAAAGCTTATGAAGTGACTTCTCACCATACAAATCCACTCCGTAAAGTGTGGTCTCCTGGGCAACAAGTATAAGCTCCTTTGCCCCCTGCTCCACAAGGCTCTTCGCCTGCTCAATCAAATCCTCCATCGGCACACTTCTGTAACGACCTCTGACAGATGGAATAACACAGTAGGTACAGTTTTTATTGCAACCCTCTGCTATCTTAAGGTAAGCGAAATGCCCTCCTGTGGTGACAATACGCTTTGTCTTTATGCTGGGAAGCCCCTCTAAGGTGTGCAGATTGCTATATCTGTGTTTTTCAAGTGTCTCATGGACAGCTTCAACTATAGTATCATATGAATTGGTGCCAAGTATGGCATCAACCTCTGGGATTTCCTTAAAAATCTCATCCTTGTATCTTTGTGCCAGACAGCCTGTCACAATAAGTGATTTGCATTTGCCTGTCTCCTTATACTGAGCCATCTCGAGAATTGTATTGATACTCTCCTCCTTTGCATCACCTATGAAGCAGCAGCTGTTTACGATAATGATATCAGCCTGCGTCTCATCATCGGTCATCTCAATGCCGTCATTTGCAAGCATGCCTATCATATACTCTGAATCCACAAGGTTTTTATCGCATCCAAGCGAAATAAATAATAATTTCATAGTACCTCTCAAATGTAAGTATTTACAATTAAAGGGAAAGACAAAACAGCCTTTCCCCTCCTAGATTAAGCCTCTTCGCCTTCGTTTAAATCCTCATCATCTGAGACGATTCTGACAGCTCCCGTGTACAGCTCCTCTACAGCAATAGATAATGGCTTATTGCACTTAGGGCGTGCGATAAGTGGTTCTGCACCATCAATAATCTGGCGTGCACGCTTTGCTGCAGCAATAACGATAGAATAACGGCTGTTTACTACCGGCTCTTCACCTATCTCTACATTGTTGTTTACTACCTTCATTAACTCTACATACGATGGATGTATCATATTATTTATCTCCTTTCGAAAAGCTTAAAAGCTCTTTTCTCATTTTATTTATAAAATCTATATTTGATGATACAAGATAATCCTGATTCTTTTTTGTGTCGTCAGAGCTGTGGATGATGTCATTCACAAGCTCTACACAATCGTCAAGCTTATCATTTACCACTAAATAATCATATTTCTCTATGCCCAAAGACTCCTCATATGCTCTTGAAAGTCTCTGTGCACAGACCTCTTTTGTCTCTGTGCCTCTTCCTACAAGCCGGTCCCTAAGCTCATCTGCACTCGGCGCTGACACAAACATAAGCACCGTATCAGGAAACTGCTTCTTTATCTTTAAAGCTCCCTGGATTTCTATCTCAAGAATCACATTCTTTCCTGCGCTAAGCTGCTCATTTACATATGACTTTGGTGTACCGTAGTAATGATCTACATACTTGGCATACTCAAGCAGTCCATCTGCCTTTATCATCTGTTCAAATTCTTCCTCTGAGATAAAAAAATACTCTCTGCCATGCTCCTCACCCGGCCTTGGACCTCTGGTCGTGGCTGATACGCTCAGTGCATAATCATCACCATGCTTTGCCATAAGCTCCTTCATGATAGTACCCTTTCCGGAACCCGAAAAGCCTGAAAAAACAACTAATTTTCCTGTGTTACTCATCACAATCTCCTAAAATTACTCAATATTTTGAATCTGTTCCCTGACTTTTTCTATATCAGTTTTAAGACTGATGCCTGTGTCAGAAATCTTAAGATCATTGGACTTTGAAAGGATGGTATTCGCCTCACGGTTCATCTCCTGTGCGAGGAAATCAAGCTTTCTTCCCACACTGCCACCGGCATTTAGCGAATCCTTCATGGAAAGGATATGGCTTTTGAGCCTGACTGTCTCCTCATCCACACAGATCTTGTCCGCAAAAATAGTGACCTCCTGGGCTATTCTTGAATCATCAAGCTGATTGTCTGCAAGCAGCTCTCTTAGTTTTTCCTCAAGACGCGCACGGTATTCGACAATAATCTGTGGCGAACGCTCCTCAATGAAATCAACATATGATACCATATTATCTAGCTTTTCGCAAAGGTCTTTTTTAAGATTTTCTCCCTCGCGCACGCGACTTTCAACAAATGGCTCAAATGCACCGCGAAGAGCCTTCTCAAGACTGCTCCACAGCTCATCCTCATCTACAGGCTGCTCCTCCATCGCAAATACCTCCGGATATCTCGACAGCGTGCTCACTCTTATATCATTCTCCAGTCCAAATTCCTCCGCCATCTGATTCAGATACTTAAGATATTCTCCCGTGAGAGCCTTATTATACTGCAATGAGAGATTATTTTCTGTAAAATCCTCATATGTGATATAAATATCGACCTTGCCACGCTCTATGTACTCCTTAAGCAGAGTCCTTATTGCACTCTCGAAGAAATTGAGCTTTTTAGGCATCTTGATATTGACATCCAGATATCTGTGATTTACGGATTTTACCTCAACTGTAATCTTACGGCTTGCATCTGCGTACTCGTATCTGCCAAAGCCGGTCATACTTTTAATCATAATTTTTCCTTTCGCATATGCATAGATGAGTTTATTATATAACTCCTTGAGATTTTCGTCAAATATATTATAATATAAATATTCATGATTATAAATATTCAGCAACTTAGAATATTTATAGGAAATAAGGAGGAACATCATGGCTTTAGACGGAATAGTCATTTCAAATATAGTTGCAGAGCTAAACAGCACGATACTAAACTCAAAAATCAGTAAAATCGCAGAACCTGAGGCAGATGAGCTGCTTCTTACCCTAAAGGGACCAAACGGCTCTTTCAGGCTTTCGATGTCTGCAAGTGCATCGCTTCCATTCATCTACCTGACACCCACAAATAAAGTAAGCCCTCTCACTGCCCCTACATTTTGCATGGTTTTAAGAAAGCATATAGCAAACGGACGCATCACAAAGATTTACCAGCCGGGCATGGAGCGTATCATAAACTTTGAAATCGAGCACTTAAACGAGATGGGCGATCTATGCCACAAGGTGCTTATTATCGAGCTGATGGGCAAATATTCAAACATCATCTTTACCGACTCCGATGGTACGATAATAGACAGTGCCAAGCGTATTCCCGCATCCGTAAGCTCTGTGCGTGAGGTGCTTCCGGGCAGAGCCTACAAAATCCCCGCGACACAGGAGGATAAATATAATCCTCTGACTATAGATTCGAAACAGTTTGTGGATATTATATCAGCAAAGCCGCTTACTGTTTCAAAGGCTATCTACTCATCCTTTTCCGGCATCAGCCCACTTGTGGCAAATGAGCTGGCTCACCGGGCAGGCCTTGACGCGGACTCCCCTGTAGCTGCCTACTCACACGATGAGCTTTTGCATCTGGGAAGCAACTTCACATGGATGATGGAGGACATAAAAAACAATCGTTTTACGCCGAATATCGTGCGTGACGGCAATGAACCAAAGGAATTTTCTTCAATAGAGCTGACTCAGTATAGCGATTTAACGGTCACAAAATATGATTCTATATCAGAGGTTTTAGAGCTTTACTACTCTGAGAGAAACACCTATACACGTATACGCCAGAAGTCAGCCGACCTGAGAAAACACGTAAATACCCTCCTGGAGCGAAACCTGAAGAAATATTCCCTGCAGATGAAGCAGCTTAAAGACTCCGAAAAACGCGAAAAGTACAAGGTGTACGGCGAGCTTATCAACGCATTCGGCTACGGACTTACACCGGACGACAAGTTTCTTGAAGCTGCAAACTATTATGATGACAACAAAATCATCAAAATCCCTATCGACAACACAAAAACTCCTGCCGAGAACGCGCAGAAATACTTTGACAAATACGGAAAGATGAAACGTACTGCCGAAGCATTGAACGAGCTGATTCTTGAAACAAAAGGTCAGATAGACCATCTCGAATCAATTCAGAATTCACTGGATATCGCTTTAAGTGCTGACGACCTCGTCCAGATAAAGGATGAACTGATAGAATACGGTTTTATCAAAAAAGGAAAGGGTTCAAAGAAACAAAAGGTAAAGAGCAAACCCTTCCACTATATCTCATCAGACGGCTTTGATATGTACGTTGGCAAAAACAACTACCAGAACGATGAGCTCACCTTCAAGCTGGCAACCGGAAACGACTGGTGGTTCCACGCCAAGGGCATGCCAGGCTCACATGTCATTGTAAAAGCTGAAAACAAAGAGCTGCCGGACAGCACCTTTGAAGAGGCCGGCAAGCTCGCAGGCTACTACTCAAAGGGCAAAAATGCCGACAAGGTAGAGATAGACTATCTGCAAAAGAAAAATGTCAAAAAGCCAAACGGTGCCGCAGCCGGCTTTGTCGTGTATTACACAAACTATTCTCTCACGATTCACCCGGATATATCCGATATCAGGCAGATTGAGTAAGCAGATTATACTTATTTCATAACCATTCCAAAACGCTTAAAGTAAAAAAGCTGATATACACATGCATAGTCCTGCATGCTATATCAGCTTTTATTTTAGCCATTTAAGCTCATCACAGATTCATTCTCTTTAATTGTTCTTTTGCAAATTCATCCATTTTCTTTTTCAGTATTCTGTTTTCCGGTGTACAAAGCGCCGGGTCTGCTTCAAGCACCTCATCCACCATCTCAGATGCTTCCTTTAGCACATCGCTGTCCTGATACACATCCGCAAGTGCAAACGCAAGGTCTCCACTCTGCCTGATTCCAAAGAAATCCCCGGGACCTCTGAGCTTTAAATCCTCACTTGCTATATAAAAGCCATCATTTGATTTATTTAGTATCTCCAGACGTTTTTTTGATTTCTTTGAATTTGACGAATTGATGAAAATGCAATACGACTGTGCATCCCCCCTGCCTACACGGCCTCTTAGCTGATGAAGCTGTGCAAGTCCAAACCTGTCTGCATTCTCTATCATCATGACAGTTGCATTGGGCACATTTACACCAACCTCCACGACTGTTGTGGACACAAGCACCTGCGACTCATTATTTGCAAAGCGCTGCATCACCTCATCCTTTGCCTTGCTCTTCATCCTGCCGTTAAGCACATCTACAGTGATATCCTTTGGCAGTGCCGCTTTAAGCACATTTGCATAGTCTGTGACATTTTCCCCTTCCGAGTTTTCGGTTTCCTCCACAAGAGGGCATATAACATACGCCTGATGGCCGGCTCTCACCTGTTCCTCGATGAAGCTGTAGGCCTTTGGCCTGAATGCCGTGCCAACCACACAGTTCTTGATCGGAAGCCTCTTTGCCGGCACCTCATTTATGACAGAGATATCCATATCACCGTATATGATTATTGCTAACGTACGCGGTATCGGAGTGGCACTCATCACAAGTATATGTGGCTTTCTTCCCTTATCCGAGAAGCTCTCTCTCTGCTTCACGCCAAATCTGTGCTGCTCATCTGTGATAACAAGCGACAGATTGGAAAAATCCGCTTTCTCCTGTATGAGCGCATGAGTGCCTATAATAAGCGCATTTTTCTCGTTTTCAAGGCGCGCATAGGCTTCTCTTTTCTGCTTTGCCGTCATGGAACCGGTAAGAAGCACAACATGACTGTCAAGTCCAAACTGACCAACCAGTGAGCAAAACGTCTCATAATGCTGGTTTGCAAGCACCTCCGTCGGAGCCATAATTGCAGACTGATAGCCACATTTTGACGCCCACGCCATAAGAAGAAAAGCAACAATCGTCTTTCCTGAGCCCACATCGCCCTGAATAAGCCTCTGCATCACATAAGGGCTTTTAATATCCTGCTTTATCTCATCTATTGTCTTCTTCTGCGCGCCTGTCAGCTCATACGGAAGCTTCTCAATCAGTCCGTCTATAAAAGCATCATCCGTAAACTCAAACTCATTTTTGTCCTTCTGCTGCTTTTTATTCTGATACCGCATGCCCATGATAAAGAGAAAAAACTCATCAAAAACAAGCCGTCTTCTTGCCTCCACAAGCGCGTCAAAGTCATCAGGGAAATGTATCTGCTTCATGGCATAATTATACTCGCAAAAGCCGTATCTGTGCCTTATATCCTTAGGCAGATAATCTGACAGCAGTGTATCATGTGACAGAGTCTCCTTTATCGTCTTCACTATCAGATTGTTTGTCACACCGCTTGTCACGGAGTACACAGGCTGCAGTGTATCGCGTATAGCCTCGTACTTTTGCACCTCATACACCACAGGCTGCTCCATGACATATCTGCCGCCCTTTGGCTTTAATATGTCCGTAAAATATAAGATGTCTTCCCTGCACAAGCTGTGCCTTAAGGTATGGCATACGGTACCATACCAGCTGTATCATATGCCCGGGCGAGCCGATATCCTGCAATGTAATCTGCATTCTCGCTGTATTTTTCACTACAGGTGCCTTTTTAATCACAGCATGGATGGCATAGGTGCTGCTTACGTTTACATTATTCAGTTCATCAATATCCGTTATTTCCGGAAACTTTACATAATCCCGGGGAAAATGAAGGAGTATATCACCAACGGTGTATACTCCCATTTTAGCAAATGCTTTTTGTGTTTTTTCCCCGATTCCCTTAACCGCGGTAATCGGTGAAGCTATATCCATATTTGCTCCTAAATATAATAAATATCATTTATATTCTTTAAAAGGCTTTACTCTACAGAAATAACATAATAGTAGATTGGCTGTCCGCCATCGTTGACCTCAACCTCTACATCAGGATATTTCTCTTCGATTGCTGCCGCAAGCTCATTAGCTGAGTCCTCATCAGAATCACTTCCGAAATAGATGCTGACAATCGCTGATTCCTCATCTACCATGGCATCTACCATCTCAAGTGTGGTAGCCTTTAAGTCTGTTCCAACAGAAAGGATGCTCTTGTCTCCGATTCCCATGAAGTCGTTCTGCTTGATGGTTTTTCCGTCAATCTCAGTATCGCGGACTGCATATGTCACCTGTCCTGTCTTGACATTTTCTATCTCAGCCATCATCTGCTCTTTATTCTCCTCGGCACTGTGGTCAGGTATATAATTTACAAGCGCTGTGACACCCTGTGGGATAGTCTTTGTAGGGATAACAATAATCTGTTTATCCTCAACAAGGTCTACTGCCTGGTTTGCAGCCATGATGATGTTCTTGTTGTTTGGCAGGATAAATACTGTCTTTGCATTTACATGCTCGATAGCGTTGAGCATATCCTCTGTACTAGGGTTCATGGTCTGACCACCCTCTATGAGATAGTCCACTCCAAGGCCTCTAAACACCTCATTCATGCCCTCTCCGATTGAAACAGATACAAAGCCCATTTCCTTTGCAGGCATGTTATTTGTCTTTTCATCAGCCTGAGCAGCTTCATAAGCCTCTTCCTCAGCCTTCTGCTGTGCTGCAAGCTTCTGTGAATCCTTGATGAGCTTTTCCTGATGCTCCTCACGCATATTGTCGATCTTTATCTTGCTGAGCGAGCCGAAGGTAAGTGCCTTCTGCAGTGCAAGTCCAGGGTCGTTTGTATGTACGTGAGTCTTTACGATCTCATCGTCAGCTACAACGACTATAGAGTCACCGATTGACTCGAGGAATGCCTTGTATGCGTGCTCCTCATTGTCTGACATTGGCGCATTGAGTACAATAATAAACTCTGTGCAGTAACCAAACTTAATCTCTGCCTCTGTCTCAGCCGAAATCTTTGCTGGAGCTGCTCCTGTTGGTGCGCCCTCTATCGTATAGTCAATCTCCTTACCGATAAGAGCATCATATGCTCCCTTTAATACCTGAACAAGTCCCTGTCCGCCCGAATCCACAACACCTGCCTGCTTTAATACAGGAAGCATCTCCGGTGTCTGGTCAAGCACATACTCAGCCTGCTTTATAACCTCTTCAACAAATGTGACAACATCCTCTGTTTCGTCTGACAGCTCCAGAGCCTTTTCTGCTGCGCCCTTTGCCACTGTAAGGATAGTTCCCTCCTTAGGCTTCATAACCGCCTTGTAAGCTGTCTCAACCGCCTTCTGGCATGCTTCACAAAGAATAGTGACATCTATTTCATCGTATTCCTTTATAACCTTGCAGAAGCCTCTGAAAAGCTGTGATAAGATAACACCCGAGTTTCCTCTGGCGCCTCTTAAAGAGCCTGATGAAATAGCCTTTGCAAGCTCTGCCATGGTAGGATTTGTGAGCGAGCTGACCTCCTTGGCCGCAGACATGATTGTCATTGTCATATTTGTTCCGGTATCACCATCCGGTACCGGGAATACATTCAGCTCATTTATCCAGTCTTTCTTTGAATCAAGATTCTTGGCTCCCGCAAGAAACATCCTTGCAAGGAGCTTTGAATTAATGCTTGTGATCTCCACTTTTTGTAGTCCTCCTTAATCAATTACCCTTACGCCCTCAACGTAAATATTGATCTTTGCAATTTTCATTCCTGTAAATGACTCAACCTTGTACTTAACCGTCTCGATAAGATTGTCCGAAACAGTGCCGATCGAAATACCATACGCTACTATTACATGAAAATCAATGGTAATTTCGTTGTTCTCATCTACCTTTACATTTATTCCATGGTTCAGGTAATCTCTCTTTAAAAGCTTTACAAGACCATCCTTCATGTTGACCGCTGCCATGCCTACTATTCCAAAGCACTCTACAGCTACAGAGCCTGCATAGGTTGCAATAACATCTGTATCAATTAAAATTTGTCCATATTGGGTATCCATCTGTCCCTTCATAATATATACCTCCATCATATTGTGACGTAGCTAATGTTATTATACCTTTTTTTTCACAAAAAGCAAATATTTTTATATTTTATCCTTGCATTCTTTATTTTAATCTGATAGAATACATTTGTTGTGAGCTTAAGAGTATGGTAAGCTTAGTGAAATGCAAGGAGGTGCAATATCATGGCAAAATGTGCAATTTGTGAAAAAGGTGTTCATTATGGAAATAATGTCAGCCATTCTCATAGAAGATCAAATCATGTTTGGAAGTCAAACATTAAGAAGGTTTCTTGCAAGGTCAATGGAGTTCCACAGAAGTTATATGTATGTACTTCATGTTTAAGATCTGGCAAAGTTGAGAGAGCTTAGTCTTTATTTTTGAATCTTTTGAATTTTAAAGGACATCCGTTTGGATGTCCTTTTTATTTGCTCACATATATGAAATTAATCCTGCTTGTCGTCCTCTGCCTCGTCTACCTTTACATCGTCGAGATTAAGGTCATCATTTTCCCCTTTGAGAAGCGGCTTACAATGTCCGGCACCATATCAAGTATCTTTGTCATACCATCCTGATTCTTTACATTGACAAGCTTTGTCTGTCCATTCTGGATAACGAGCACTGCACTTGGCTGAATCTTTCCGCCCATACCGCCGGCTCCGTTATTTTTCTTTTCTGCTGAAAATGCTCCTGCTGCCACTCCAAACGACACATCCACAAGCGGAAGTATGATTGTATCCCCTATATGAATCGCATCACCGACTACAGTCTTTGTAGTGATAAAGCTGTCCATCCCCTTGAAAAGTGACTCTACTGTGTTATTGAAACTATTATCTGCCATAATATCTTCCTCCTATCTGCTTATCCTATTATATAATCTGCGGCAGTTTTTATCAAATAAAATTCTAAGTGTTGCCGCTAAAATACTTATTACTATCACATGCCCCTTTATATCAAAGCTGCCCTTTGCATACGGCTTTTCACTCTCGAAATCGGGTGTAATCCGCCATCTGTTTGTATAGCCGACAGGAAAGCATGCTAAAATTCCCAATGAAATGCCTGTTGTATCCGGCGAGCCTGTTGAATAAACCATTGTAAGCTTAAGCCTCCTTGGGCATATTCTTTTAAGAATGATAAAAAGCTCTTTTTTCAGATGTGAAAAAGCAGCTTTATTTCTCTCATCACTGTATTCTCTTTTTAGCTTATAGATACAGTTTTTTATTTTTTCTGACTTATCTTTAAATTGCTTTTTATGTGACTTTTTGTGTGGCTTTTTATACGTTTTTTGATGAGTGGGCTTTGTTTGTTGTTTTATATGCTGATTCTCATCAGTTACTGTCCTTTGCTCGTTATGAGTCTGTGCTGTGCTTTCATCCTCTGCCTGTTCATCTGTGATGTGTTCTGACTCATCTGCCGGTATTTTAGGCTCATCTCCGGTGTTTTCACTGACTTTATCTTCTGTTTCAGTTTTTGCTGCCTCATCCATATCGTCATCATCCAAAGCCTCATAATTATCAAACAGCTTCTTCTTCACAAAAGCAAGCCTTATATATCCGTCAGTCTCCTGTGCATACTCTATATGCAGTGCAAACAAATGAAAAAGCCACGACACATGTGCTTTTGCTCTTATGTCTGTATTGTCAAAGCTTCCGACAGCCCTGTACTTGACCGGCACAAACAGTACGCAAAGCAGCGCTGTAAGTATAAGAGCAAGCACTACAAGAAGTATGATGCCTATGACCTTTAAAATCGTAAATATCATCTATCTATTTCCTCCGTTTGCTCTTTAAATAGCTCTTTACATCTGTTTTACCTGTATTTTCGTATGTCTCCTTAACAATATCACAGGCCAGCAAAAGTGCCTCATCATAATTACCCGCTACTGCGATTATGTGCAGATTCTTCTTCGGATATCCCTTTTGCAGCAATTCTCTTGTCGGAATGATATCCAAAAGATTTTCCTCATTTGACGGAAACGTGATGATGTATGTGTGAAGCATGCCGGCATTATGCTCTATCTTCCACTTGATTTTCTTTATCTTTCCGGTAACAGACTCTCCTACAAATAAATCCTCATACCATTTCATTCCAAAACCTCAAAAAGCAGTTTTTAAAACTGCTTTTTAATAATACTAATAATACTTGTGTGTCCCCCATAAGTTACTTTTCTTTAAATCCAGGTACTCATTGTAAGCCTTCTCAAGTATCTGCTTCTCATTTGCAAACTTGAGCAGATGATATGCCTCGTGATACTTGTAAAACCCTGAATCCATGAAATACTCTTCTCTTTGCGGTTTACTATAATAACTTTCGCCCATCATAAGATACCAGTGTACATCCTTTTCCACTGTATCATGTGGCACGGTAAAAGAATAGTGGCTCTTACCCACGTATTGGATTATCGTTGCACTGGCACCAGTCTCCTCTTTCACTTCACGGATTGCAGTGTCCTTGTACTCTTCATCAGATTCCACAGTTCCCTTGGGCAGTACCCACCCCTCGTACCTGTTCCTGTAGTTCTTGTATAAGAGTAATATTTTGCCACGAAAGATTACCACACCGCCACAGCTCGTTGCTTCTATCATTGCCATTCCTCCAAGTGTGGTTTAAACGCTATCTGTCAGTTCAAGCGAAATATGAACGATAACGTCTGTCATTACACTTAAGTATAACCTACTTCTAAAAAAAGTGCAACAAGCCTATTCATTGAAATATTTATCAAATACCTTTTTTGCCACCGGCACCGCATATGTGCTTCCGGCACCCGAATCCTCCACAATTACTGCGATTGCCAGATCATTGTAGCCATCCTTTTTTCCATAGCCCACAAACCAGGCATTTGTCTGGTCTGTAGAATCTGATACCTGGGCAGTTCCGGTCTTTCCAAAGGCCTCATAGCTCTGATCGCTTAGCTTTGCGCCTGTTCCATCAGATACCACTGCTGCCATAAGATTCTGAAGAAAAGCTGCCTGATCCTTTGACATAATCTGCTTGTATGAAGCCGGTTTATTCTGCTCCACAAGCGCCCCGCTCGCATTTTCCGTATGGTCTACCAGATATGGCCTCATCAGATTTCCATCATTGCAGATTGCACCGGCAATCATGCACATGTGAAGCGGTGAAACAAGCGTGTTTCCCTGACCTATCGTGGTCTGCATGGTCAGAGCTGACGAAGCATTGTTATCCAGTGCAAATTTACTCTTTTTTTGAATCAAAGGCTATAGGCAGATTCTTGTTGAAAAGCATATCGTCACACAAGGTATTAAGCTTATTGTTATCCACCAAAAGACCTATATTGGAAAAGGACGAGTTGCATGACTTTGCAAACGACTTTGTTAAGTCCTCCTGTCCGTGTGATTTATTGCCGGCACAGTGGATTGTAAAGCCGTCCTTTGTAATACTGCCGTCACAATCAAAGCTGTAGTCGTTGTATGTAGACGGATTTTCGTTATAATACTCAAGTGCTGTAAAAATCTTAAACACTGAGCCCGGAGCATACTGTCCCTGTGTTGCCCTGTTGTAAAGAGAAGTGCTGCCCTCACCGTTTACGCTCTCCCAGTCACTTGCGATGGTATTTGGATCATAATCAGGCTTTGACACCATAACTGCAATCTTTCCTGTTTTCGGCTCAATTGCAATGACAGCTCCTTCGTAATCTCCAAGAGCATTGTATGCAGCCGCCTGTGCTTCGTAATCCAGTGTGGTTATGACATTATCACCGGTATTTTTCTTGCCGCTTATATCATTTACTATCTGGTCAAGGAAAAACTCATGTGAGCGAAGCAATGAGAAATTTTCCTGCTTTTCAAGCCCAGCCTTACCGTTTACGGCAAAGCCCGCCACATGCGCAAACATCCTGCCGTCAGGGTATTCCCTTGTCTCAGACGCATCCGAGCTGACCTTTGTCCGAGCTATGACATGTCCATCCTTAGTCTGTATCTCGCCCCTCACTACGTTCTTAGAGAAAAGATCCTGCAGCGAATTGTATGGACTGTTGATGAATTCGTCGCTTTTTACAAACTGGAAATATAAGAAATAACCTATCAATCCAACAAAAACTATAAGGAAAAAATATGTAACAACCGCATACTCTCTATTTCTGTGTCTTCGTGCTGTTTTTGCTGCCTGCTGCCGGTTTTCTCCTTCTCTGTTGACTTCCCTGCGCCCCCGGCTCTTTAGCTGTCTGCTTTTGTCTGTTTTTTGTCTCATGGTCCTTTCGTCTCTTGTCATCTATATTTCTCCTTTTTTCTAGGGGCTGCCTGCATAATATACATGCCCTGTATCATTCCAAAAATAATCATCGTAGATAGAAGCGAGCTGCCACCGTAGCTCACAAGCGGCAGTGTCACACCGGTCATCGGTATAAACTTGGTTGAGCCGCCGACAGTTAAAAGCACCTGAAGCGCATACACACTGCCAAGGCCAAGCGCCACATACTTGTAAAATGCATCCTTCATCTGCATGGAAAGATTAAATATCATAAGAAAGCAGCTGACACAAACCATAATGAGGCAGACAGCAAATATACCGCCCATCTCCTCTGAGATAGCCGCTATGATAAAGTCTTTAGACACAATAGGTATCTTATTCGGCAGTCCCTGCCCCAGTCCAAAGCCAAACAGTCCGCCTGTACCTATGGCAAAGAGCGACTGGCACACCTGATAGCCGGCCTTGTCTATGACAGAAAGAGGATCAAGCCATGCAACAATTCTGTTCTTCACATGTGAAAACAGATGATAGCCTGCGTACATTCCAAGCCCCACAAACGCAAGTCCTCCGGCAAAAATATAAAACTTTTTGTTGCAACATAAATCATGACCAGATATGTAAAGAAATACAAAAGTGCTCCACCGAGGTCGTTTGATGCAACAAGTATCAGCACAAACACTGCCGATACGCCGCTTGTTATGGCAAGCTGCTTTAAATCAGTTGATTTATACAGCATGGATGCTATAAAAAATACAA
>ENA-OQKK01000093-OQKK01000093.1-human-gut-metagenome-genome-assembly--contig:-NODE-93-length-32224-cov-4.913450_pt1 | contig 32224 bp, 38 predicted proteins | sample MGYA00242648_ERZ504797 | MGnify/ENA primary metagenome ERZ504797 (study PRJEB26092, sample SAMD00036412) | human gut metagenome | host: Homo sapiens | study: EMG produced TPA metagenomics assembly of... | reverse complement strand
GGCAGAAAAACTGTCCGTCCAGCAGTCGATCGCTTATAAGGAAATGGGAAGAGATGGAATCTGCAGGGTACAGGGAAAAACTTATTCTAAGTGTATCCGCTTTTATGACATCAACTACCAGCTGGCTCAGAATGAAGATAAAAATGCAATCTTTGAAAACTGGTGTGACTTCCTCAATTACTTTGACAGCAGCATCCATTTTCAGCTGAGCTTTATCAACCATAAGAGCAGCATGAAGGAGTTTGAGCAGGTCATCCGGATCCGACCACAGGAGGATGCTTTTGATGATGTCCGTATGGAATACGCAAAGATGTTGAAACAGCAGCTGGCAAAAGGAAACAACGGTCTGGTGAAGTCAAAATATATCACCTTTTCCATCGAAGCGGATAATATCCGGGAAGCAAAGCCAAAGCTGGAACGTATTGAATCAGATATCCTGAACAACTTCAAGATCCTTGGAGTTCCGGCATATCCGCTGAATGGCGTGGAACGTCTGCAGATACTGTATGAGACTTTCAATCCGGATATCATGACAGACTTCCAGTTTGATTATGGTTCCATGATCCGGACAGGACTCAATACAAAGGATTATGTGGCACCGACCAGTTTTGTATTCCGAGACAGAAATACGTTCCAGATGGGAAATACTATCGGGGCTGTCTCTTATCTGCAGATCCTGGCACCGGAGCTTACGGATAAGATGCTGGCAGAATTTCTGGATATCGATAAGAACCTGATCGTCAACCTGCATGTCCAGTCTGTGGATCAGATGAAGGCAATCAAGCTGGTAAAAAGCAAAGTGACGGATATCAACCGTATGAAAATCGAAGAACAGAAAAAAGCAGTCCGGGCCGGATACGACATGGATATCATCCCATCGGATTTGAATACTTATGGAGGAGAAGCCAAACGTCTTTTGGAAGATCTGCAGTCACGAAATGAGCGTATGTTCCTTGTAACAGCGCTCTTTTAAATACTGCAAAGACAAAACAGGCACTGGATAATGCCATCTTCCAGACGGCCGGTATTGCACAGAAATATAACTGTGTGCTGAAACGTCTGGATTATCAGCAGGAAGAAGGATTGATGAGCAGTGTTCCGTTGGGAGTAAATCATATCCTGATCAAGCGGGCTCTTACGACTACCAGTACAGCAATCTTTGTTCCGTTTACGACACAGGAACTTTTTATGGCAGGAGAATCCTTATATTACGGATTGAATGCACTCAGTAACAACATGATTATGGTGGATCGTAAAAAGCTGAAAAACCCGAATGGTTTGATCCTTGGTACGCCTGGATCCGGTAAATCCTTTGCAGCAAAAAGAGAGATCACCAACGCTTTTTTTTGTTACGAAGGATGACATTATCATCGGAGATCCGGAGGGCGAGTATTATCCACTGGTCCATGCACTTGGCGGACAGGTAGTACACATCTCACCAACCAGTAAGGATTATATCAATCCGATGGATATCAATATGGATTATTCCGATGATGACAATCCACTTGGTGTAAAATCCGATTTTGTCCTGTCCTTATGTGAGCTGATCATGGGAAGCAGGGATGGCATTGAAGCAGAGGAAAAATCAGTGATCGACCGTTGTCTTCCACTGGTGTATCAGAAGTACTTTGCAGATCCAAAACCGGAAAATATGCCGGTCCTTGGTGACCTGTATGATTGCCTCAGAAAGCAGAAAGAACCCCAGGCCCAGAGAATTGCAACAGCACTGGAAATCTATGTAAATGGATCACTGAAAGTATTCAACCATAGAACCAATGTGGAACTGAATAACCGTATTGTCTGCTTTGATATTAAGGAACTTGGAAAGCAGCTGAAGAAAATCGGAATGCTCATCGTCCAGGATCAGGTATGGAACAGAGTTACGATTAACCGCGGCATCAAATCTACCAGGTACTATATCGATGAATTCCATCTTCTGCTCAAAGAAGAACAGACAGCAGCTTATTCCGTAGAAATCTGGAAGAGATTCAGAAAATGGGGAGGCGTACCGACTGGAATCACACAGAATATCAAAGATCTTCTTGCCAGCAGGGAAATTGAAAATATCTTTGAGAACAGTGATTTTATCCTGATGCTGAACCAGGCTGCAGGTGACAGACAGATCCTTGCAAAACAGCTGAATATTTCCCCGTATCAGTTGTCTTATGTGACGAATTCCGGGGAAGGAGAAGGACTTCTTTTCTATGGAACAACAATTATTCCATTTAAGGACAAGTTCGATAAGAACTTGAAGCTGTACAGTTTGATGACTACAAAACCGGAAGAAGTTGAAAAACGAGAGAAAGAAATGGAGGCGGAAAAGCATGAAGGAAATTGATAAGATCCGAATCAGGCAGTGGAATCAGGATAATCCTTACATTCAGATGAAAAATTTGGAAAATGCACAGCCTGGATACCGTGTTCATACAGTCAATGATGATCATCATCTGTATGAACTTCCGCTGGAAACACAGAACATTATCCTTGATTGGGTATTCTGGAACTTTTATCCGGCACAGAAGATCTATCCACATCTTACCAGTGATGATCTGAAAGAAGTTTTGTATAAACGTACCCAGATTCATCTGTACAATAATCAGTTTAAGGAAGCTATGCTGATCAATGGTTTCTGGCCAAGAGATCCGAGTGAATTGAACTGGGTATTTCATATCCAGGCAAGCTCTCCGGCAATCAGAACGCAGGCAGATGGTTATCCTGGTATCCCGATCATTGGACGCCAGGAACTGAATGAGTACAGAAAGAAAAGTTGTGCCAGGAGGTGATGACCTATAGCCGGAAAAGAATTTAAAGGCAAAGATAAAAAGGTCGCAAAGATGACCAGGGATGGTCTGACAGAAGAAAATCTTCGTGATGGTAGTGTAAAAGATATCAGTCACAGGAGCCGGGGGCGACCGGAAAATAAGGAAGAATTTGTTCCTCAACGGGAACGAAAAAAGGCTGAAAATGAAGATACAAAATCGGGAAAAGGAAAACGACTGCAGATGGAGAAAGTCCGTAAATCTTCTGTCCGGCAGGAAGCTGTTGAGGATACAGTTGAAGTTACACCGGAAGAAAAAGTATCCGGATATCGAAAGAAACTGCATCGTTATGAAAAAATCCCGGATGATGATAACAATCTGAACAGTCAAAAGAAATCCATTCGGAAGAAACAGTTGCAAAAACAGATGACCAAAGAACAGGCAAAAGCCGGAAGATTATCTTTTGATGATGAAGGAAATCAGATGGTGAAAGGTGCTGGCATGAAACCGGGAGGGACAGCCGGGAAATACATTGCTACACAAGCTGTTATATCTGGCATGAAAGCAGTCTCTTCCGAAGAGGAAGAAACAGATGAAAATGCAGGTGTGGAAAGTGCCAGACTTGTAGAGCGTGAAACAGAAGATGCGTTACGTGGTCTGCGTCATGCTCAGATTAGAAGCAAACGAACGGATGTGAAAACCCATCGCAGAGGTTATCGTGAGGCTACCGTAGAAAAGAAACTGAAATTTGGTTCTGCAGAGAGTATGGAAGGAGTCAAGAATGCAGAAACGGTAAAGAAAGCCGAACAAAAGAGACATTTCTATAACCGCTTCTTCCAGAAAAAACGATATAAGGATGCTTACCGAGCAGCCAGAGCCGGAAAATCCGCTGGCAGTCTGGGTGGAGCAACAACCATTGCCGGTGTCGAGAACATGACGGTAAAAGCAAAGATCGCCTTGAAAGAGATCATAAAGCGTAGTCGTGCCATGTTCGTAGGCATCGGTATTTTTGCGCTTCTTTTTCTAGTTATAGCGGTATCTCTGGGGAGCTGCAGTGCCTCTATTGAGGGTGCTGGATCTGTGATCGGTATTACAACGTATCCAAGTTCAGACGAGGATATCTATGCTGCCGAAAACAGATATGCTGCTTTGGAAAGTGCCTTGAATCAGCAGATTAATGAGATGGAACGAAGACATCCAAATTATGACGAGTATCAGTACAACATTGCTGAGATTGGTCATAATCCATACCATCTTATCTCGTATCTTACTGCAAAATACGGGGACTGGACGTACTCAGATGTTGAAAATGAACTGCAAGCTCTTTTTGAAGCACAATATCATCTGAATACAGAAGGTCGAACAGAAACGGTGACAGAAACCAGAAATGTTCGAGTTGGAGAATCATTGGGACAAGTTGTGACATCTGGATACTGTAACTGTCGAATCTGTTGTGGTGTATGGTCAGGCGGACCAACTGCCAGTGGCGCATATCCAACAGCAAACCATACCATTGCTGTAGATGCTTCCAATCCATTTGTGCCGATTGGCACTAAGGTAGTAATGAATGGTGTGGAATACACGGTTGAGGATACCGGAGCCTTTGCACGATATGGTGTGCAGTTTGACGTTTACTATGATAACCACGCTGCCGCCTCTGCTCATGGACACCAGACCTGGGAAGCCTATATCGCAGATGACAATGGCAGTCAGGAAGTAACCGTTACCAGTACAAGCACTAAGAAGATTCTATATGTGACACTGACAAATGGAGGCTTTGATGCTGTGGCAAGAGCCAATCTGAATGCAGAGCAGCTGATCATTTACAATGCATTAAATACGACCTATGGAAACAGAAATTATCTGTGGGATGTAAATAACGTGACCAGTGGATCAGGCGGTAATGGAATGAGCTATGAGATTCCACCAGAAGCACTGCAGGATGAAGAATTTGCCCGGATGATCCGGGAAGCAGAAAAATATCTGGGAGTACCTTATGTATGGGGTGGTTACTCTCCGTCCGGATTTGACTGCTCAGGTTTCGTATCTTATGTCATTAACCACTGTGGTAATGGCTGGAACTATGGACGGTTGACCGCAGAAGGATTAAGAGGCGTATGTACTTATGTATCACCGCAAGAAGCAAAACCAGGAGATCTGATTTTCTTCCAGGGAACGTATAACACATCCGGTGCAAGCCATGTGGGTATCTATGTCGGTAACAATATGATGATCCATTGCGGGGATCCGATCCATTACTCAAATATCAGCACATCCTACTGGCAGCAACATTTCATGTGCTTTGGAAGACTGCCATAAAGGGGTGAACGAAGGGAGGTGAAAGTTTGAATAAAAAGATTAAAAAATATCTGGATGAGATTGCCAAGACAGAGAAAAAGATCGCGGATCTGCAGCAATATCTTAGGGGTGTCCAGGCTGCATTAAAGCAGGAAGAGGACAATGAGATGATCAGGTGCATCCGTGGTATGAAGATGGATAATGATCAGTTATATGATCTTTTGGATGGTATCCAGAGTGGAAAAGTTAAATTTCAGGTAAGCAGGGAGTCTGACGATGAAGGTTCAGGCTCCTTTGTATTCACAGAAGAAAATAAGGAGGAATATCAGAATGGTGAAATGGAAGAAAATGAATAAGAAAATGGCAGGACTGCTGTTGGGAGTCATGATGCTTTTTACAGCATCAACCACAGCATTTGCCTATGTGGATGAATCGGCAGAGGCATCCAAAGTAGAGACAACTCAGACGGAACAGTCAACAGACAAAGAAGAGAAAAAGGACGAGGCGACAAACACAAACGAGGTGCTGCCGGAAGATGGAACAGACAAGGAAACTGCATTTACGACACCTGGCAATGGTGAAGTCAAGGATGACATTACCGATGATTCCACAAAGGAGTTTCTTACAGTTACAACGAAGAATAATAATACTTTCTATATCGTGATCGACCGTAGTGCCACATCACAGAATGTCTATATGTTATCCCAGATTGATGAGAATGATCTGTCCGAATTTCTGGATAAAGACAGCACTGCTACTGTCGTAACACCACAGCCAGATAAATCAAAGGTAGTGCTGGATGAAACAAATAATGAGGATGTAGACAAGGAAGCTACCATTGATCCGGAGAAAACAGCATCTGCAAAAACCAATATGGGTGCAATGGCAACAATCCTGATTTTGGCTCTCGGCGGTGTGGCAGCTTACTACTACTTCAAGATCTATAAACCTAAAAAAGAGGAAGATGAGGATGATCAGCCGGAAGGTTTGGAAACAGGTGGACTGGAAGAAGTTCCGGATGAGGAAGAGTCTGAAGACGAAGATTTTGAAGAAAATGAAAAATAAATAAACTTTTTTAGCGGAGGGGGCTGTAAAACATGCTCTCTCCGTTTCGTTATATGAAGGAGGTAATACATCATGTATTTAGTAATTGCAGAAAAACCAAGTGTATCAAGAGCAATCGCAGAAGTGATTGGAGCACAGGAACGAGAAGACGGATATTTACAAGGAACCGACTGTATGGTCAGCTGGTGCTTCGGACATCTGGCCGAATATGTTTCACCGGATGCTTACGATGAGAAATTTAACCAGTGGAGATATGAAGATCTCCCGATCATCCCGAAAGACTGGAAAGTTACAGTCTCAGAAGATAAGAAAGATCAGTTCTATATCTTAAAAAGACTGCTCAACAGTCCGGAAATTGAATACGTCGTAAATGCCTGTGATGCCGGACGTGAAGGAGAATTAATCTTCAAACATGTCTATGACTTATCCGGAAGTAAAAAGCCGGTGAAACGATTATGGATCAGTTCTCTGGAAGATTCAGCAATCCTTGATGGAATGCAGCATCTGAGATCCGCAGAGGAATACCGACATCTGGCCGAAGCTGCTGTATGCCGTTCTCAGGCTGACTGGCTGGTAGGAATGAATGCAACCAGAGCTTACACCACAAAGTACTTCAAAAAGCTGACCGTTGGAAGGGTTCAGACACCGACACTTGCCATGTTGGTGGAACGTGCCGGACAGATCAGCAATTTCCAGAAAGAAAAGTATTTCAATGTGGAACTCGATTGTGATGGAATTCCGGCTGTAAAGCCAAAAATCTTTGATCCGGATGAGGCGGAACAGTTAAGAAGTAGATGCCAGGGAAGTGAAGCTATTGTCACAGCAGTAAAAGAAACGGAAAAGAAAGTAAAAGCACCAAAGCTTTATGATCTGACCACACTGCAGAGAGAAGCAAACCGTATCTACGGAATGACAGCCAAACAGACACTGGATACCGCTCAGAGCCTGTATGAAAAGAAACTGATCACTTATCCAAGAACGGACAGCCAGTATCTGACCGAAGATATGGAGCAGACCGCAAGAAATGTGGTTCGTCAGATTTATGAGAAATATCAACTAACAGGTCCGTTTGATCAGCCGGAGCAGCCAGATGTGAAGAAAGTCATGAATAACAGCAAGGTGACAGATCACCATGCAATCATTCCAACGATGGAACTTGCATCCTGCCATCTGGATGAATTGAAATCCTGGGAAGAAAAGATTCTTTTCCTGATTGCAGTCCATACGGTCATGGCAATGAGTAAGGATCACATTTACCAGGAGACAGAGATTGAAGTGGAATGCCAGGAAGAAATCTTCAAAGCAAAAGGAAAGATTGTCCTGCAGGATGGATGGAAACTCTTTGAAAACTGCTTCAAAAATAAGGATCGCATGGCAATCGTAGATCCGGATCAGGAAATGAAAGAGAGGATGCCGAAAGTAACCCAGGGACAGACTTTCTATGCTGTGGATGCAGAAAAGACAGAGCATTTTACATCTCCACCGAAACCATACAGCGAAGATACTCTCCTTGCGGCAATGGAAACTGCTGGAAATAAGGAATTCGATGAAGACACAGAAAAGAAAGGATTAGGAACTCCGGCAACAAGAGCCGGTATCATCGAGAAACTGGTCTATTCCCAATATGCCACCCGAAAAGGAAAACAGATTATTCCAACAGATGATGGAAAAGTCCTTGTGGAGATCCTGCCAGACTTTCTGAAATCTGCAAGTATGACTGCAGAATGGGAAAATCAGCTGCTTTTGATGGAGCATGGAGAGATTGCACCGGAACAGTTTATGACCGGGATCAAAAACATGCTGACCATGATGCTGAATGGATGCGATGCGATTTCCGAAGAAGAAACAAGAAGATTTCAGACCAGAGAAAGCATTGGAACATGTCCGGTATGTGGAAGCCTGGTATATGAAAGCAAAACCAACTTCTATTGTAGCAACCATGATTGTCACTTTGCTCTCTGGAAAGATAACCGCTATCTGCAGAGCATGGAAAAAAACATGGATAAAAAGATGGCTGCAGAACTTCTGAAAAGTGGATGTGTGTATGTAAAAGATCTGTATTCCAGAAAGAAAAATATGTACTTTGAGGCAGATCTTCATATGGATGCAGATGAAACCGGAAGGGTGAAATTTTCTTTATCCTTTCCAAAAAAGAAACCAAAAAACAAAAGCAAAAAGAAATAAAAAAACAGATTAGAGGAGGAAACGAAGAATGAATTTTAATGAATTTGTAAATGAAGTAAAGGACAATATCAAACTCTTTTTACCAAAGGATTATGAGAATGCAGAAGTATCAACGATGGAGTGTCAGAAACTGAACCGTGCCTATACGGGATTGATGGTGAGAAAAGAAGGTGAGATGCTTACCCCGACGATCAATCTTAATCAGCTGTATGAAGCATATAAAGCACAGCCTGGCGTAACAATGGAAACTGTATGCAGAAAGATTGCAGATATAGTTATTGAGGCACCGATACAGGTTGATCTGAAAGCTATTTTAAATTATGAAGATGTGAAGGACAAGCTGTTTATCCGTGTATCATCAGCCGAAGCAAATAAGGAAGTCCTCGAAAATGCGCCACACCAGCTGAAGGAAGATCTCGCAATCACCTATCATGTGGCAGTAGGCAAGGATCAGGATGGATTAAGTTCCATGTTTATCAAGAATGATCTGCTTGAACAGTATGGAATCTCTGCAGAACAGCTTCATGAAGATGCGATGAAAAGTTCACCGCGTGTCATGGCTCCGGAGGTATCAAGTATAGGTGCATTGATAGATGAAATGTACCAGAAAAATATTCTCATGCTGACACCGGATGAACGTGAAATGCTGCAGGAAACATTGCAGGAATCAAGCGAGATGCCGACATTCTTTGTTGTTACGAATACAGACAGAATTGATGGAGCCGGTGTGATCTTTTATCCGGAATTCATGGATAGCATGGGGGAACTTCTTGGAAATGATTTCTTCATTTTGCCATCATCCATCCATGAAATGCTGGTCTTGCCAGATGACGGGCAAGTGGATGCAGAAATGTTAAGAGATATGGTAAAAGAAGTCAATGCGACTCAGGTAGCACCAGCAGAACGCCTTACCAATGATGTATATCACTTTGACACAAAGGAGCACGTCTTTGAAAAAGCCGACAGATTTACAGAACGTCAGAAAGAAAAAGAAGCGCAGGCTGCAAAAACAGAGAAAGCAGGAAAAGAACAGCCGGATCAGAAACCGAAAACAAAGAAGCACGATATGGAACTCTAATATCAAGCATGAAACCCGTTAAATGAGCAAACGCCCTGCGGCATAAGGAAATGTCGTGGGGCATTTTGAAAAGGAGAAGATTATGACGAAAGAGAACATTAAAACAAATACAAGCTTAAGATACAGCCAGTATCGAAAAAGATTATCACACACATTTTCGTTTAAAAAATTGAAGAAGCAAATTGAGACGTTACATGATCAGGAATTTATTATAAATGTGCCGATTGGAGGTGTTGCTGATGGCAGATAAATTAGAACAGGTAGCAATTCGTATGGTGGAACAGCCACCACTTTATAGTAATGAACCTATGAATAATCCAGATGTAGCAATTCGTGTTATGAATGAATTTCTTTCCCAGATGGATCGGGAACTCTTTTGTATTGTTAATTTACAGGCAGATTTAACACCGATCAATATGAATATCGTATCTGTAGGATCGCTGAATGAAGCATTAATTAATCCAAGAGAAATATTTAAGAGTGCAATTCTTTCGAATGCTCATTCAATGATGCTCATTCATAATCATCCGTCCGGAAATCTGACACCATCTACATCGGATATCCAGACTACAGCAAGAATGCAGGAATTAGGGGAATTGATGGGGATTTCATTGGTTGATCACATCATTACAGGACGGAATGGGAATTACTATTCCTTTCGAGATAAAGGAGAATTTCCAGATAGCAGGGTTCGTTTTTCTACTCGTGTTGAAGATATTGATCTGACTAAAGGAATGGTGACTGAAGCCACCGCACCCTATGAAGAAGTAACAGATACAAAAGAAAAGGGTGACGTAAGAGATATTCCAACAGTGCAGACAGCAACAATTCCATTACCGGTTCAGGGAAAAGATATGGACAGCATTATGCAGTCACTGGAATCCGGTGTGGAAGAACTTTTTACAAGTAACCGCTATCAGGAATTTCTTAAAACCATGGCAAAGTTTCACAATTATTCCTTTAATAATACAATGCTGATCGCCATGCAGCGACCGGATGCCACACTTGTTACCAGCTACAAAAACTGGCAGTCCATGGGTAGACAGGTCATGAAAGGCGAAAAAGGAATTACAATCATTGCACCGGCACCATATAAGAAAATGAAGGAAAAAGAGGTTCTGGATGAAAATCAGCGACCGATCATGGGAACCGATGGAAAACCTAAGACTGAACAGGTGGAAGTTACAGTTCCGCATTTTAAAGCAGTTACCGTCTTTGATATTGCTCAGACATCCGGGGAACCAATCCAGACACTGGCACCGGAATTACTGACTGCAGCTGTACAGGATTTTGATTCTTTCATGCAGGCTATTCAGAAAATATCCCCAGTGCCGATACGATTCGATGAGATCGATGGCAATGCCAATGGATATTATCACAATGCAGATAAGGAAATCGTGATCAAAAAAGGACTCAGTGAAAGCCAGACCTTAAAGACTGCTATTCATGAAACCGTCCATGCTAAACTGCATGACAAGGAAATCATGGAAAGCCTGGGTGTAGAAAAAGACCGTCTGACAAAAGAGGTTGAAGCAGAATCTGTTGCTTACTGTGTGTGTTCTTCCTTTGGTTTGGATACATCGGATTACAGTTTTCCTTATATTGCAGGGTGGAGCAGCAGCCGGGAAATGAAGGAAATGAAAGCATCTATGGATGTGATCCGCAAGACAGCCGGTGAAATGATCGATCAGCTTACAGAAGAACTGGAAATCATTCTTGAAGAAAAACAGAAAACAGAATTACATGAAAAATACGGCATTCTGGTAGATGCACTGGAAGCAGCCGGATACCGCTATGATTATCGGGAAAGCGAACCGGGACATATTGTACTGGCACCGGATGGGACACATGAAATTGCCGGGTATTTGCAGTTTGAATCATGGGGAGATATCAAAGATTGGCTGGAAGATACGATTGCAGAAGGAACGGATATTTCGGAAAGAGTTGATCGGGCTTTGTATCCATTTAAGTTTGATTATACCCTAGAGGAAGAAATGTTCAGAGGTAATGGTGACCGCTATGCGATTTACCATGTGGATGAAGGCACACCGGGAAAACAACATTTATTTATGAATATGGCAATGGTCAAAGAAGATGGCATTACAATCGATGCAGCAAATTATAAATGTGTCTATTCTGGCAGATTACATGAAAATGAAAAGATGGATGATTTGTATGCCGTATTCAACGATAATCCACCAGCAGATTATAAAGCACATTCTATGTCGGTCAGTGATGTTATCATTACAAACCGTGGTGGGGATATGCAGGCATATTACGTGGATCGATTTGGATTTGCAGAACTTCCAGAGTTTGCAGCACAAAGAGAAAAAATACTCGATATTGTCCCAGAAATAGAAAATGTGGATTATGAAAATGATCTTACATGTATCAGCTTTTATGCGGCTGAATGTGCTGAATTTCCTGTAATGGGTGAAGTACATTATGACCTGACATTACCAGAAGCCTTGGAAGCTTATGAGAAAATCCCATCAGAACGTATGCATGGACTGAAATGTGTTGGCTTTGATCTGAAAGACGGAAGTGATTATGAAGGAATGCAGAGTCTGATGATTGAAGGAAAAATACAGAAAGAATTTTTGAATTCGATTCCTGGATTTAGAGAAAATTCTTATGTGCAAAATGCAATCAGTCGTGTGGAAAAGTACTTGGAAGAAAGACATCCAAATGTGGAAAATCCTTTGGAATCTAATAAAAAGGTGGATAACGAAAAAAATATAAGCGAAGAAAAAAACGAGAAGGAGCTGAATATACAAATGAAACCAATACCGAAAAAGAAAAGGGGGGAAATGAGCCTATGAGAAACGTAAACCTGGAAGAAAACGAACTGACTATTACTGCTATCTTCCAGCAGCACACAAAGGAAGAAACAATCCAAACACTGAAGGAAGCTTTGGAAGTCCTGGAACAGGAAGAAAGTGATCCTGAGAATGATGAAATGATTGAGATTATCAATTCTACAGTTGGAAAATTACAGCAGATCGAAGACAAATACTACTATTCTCTGGATCTGAATTATTATCTGAATAACTTGGAGGACGATGCCTATGAAGCTTAATCAATTTGCAGTCTACCGAGTAGATCAGCAGACAGCAGGAAAAGCACTGTGGCATCTGCCATATCAAGAGGCAAGACAGCAGAATGTGTCGATTACTGTCGAAAATTACCGATTAGTCGCGATTCATGAAATGCAGGAAAATGAAAAAGTCGCTGACATCTGGAAACGGACGAAAAATCAATGCGAAGTCAGTGACGTGCTCGTATTGAACAAGGGTGGAGAAATCAGCTGCTACTATGTAGATGAGAACTATCCACAGTATCTGGCCGGATTTATTCGTATCAACACATCCGGTGCACTAATCACTATAGAAACTGAGAATTATCAGATTGATGGGAAAAAGGGGAACTGGATTGCAACAGACACCATCATTATTGATGGAAAACAGTTTTATTTGATGGAACATCAGGTATACCGAGATCAGGCCCAGGGTGTTATCCTGGATGCCTATGGAAAAATGGTTGTCGAAGAATGTAAGAAATTCGATGAAAAGACAAAACAAAAGATTCATGATTACATCCAACAGCAGGTACCGCTAAATCCGGTCGAACAGCTAAAACAAGATGGTAAAATCCGTCTGGAACATTACCAGAAATTCTACCAGAACGGCACTTATGAACGAAGCAGAGAATCTGGTACCGAAGCCAATTATGATATGGTGGACGGTCTGGTGAATAATCAGAAGAAGAATCAGGAAAAGACCTCTGATGCTAGCAGCAACAATCAGACCTCCCGAAATCAACAGGATGGAAAATCTAAGAAACGAAGATCTGTAATCAAACGACTGCATCAGAAACAGATTGCCATTGCTCGCCGGTCCGGAAAGCCGATACCAAAGTACCTGGATCAGGAAATGGAAAGAAAGCGTGGATAGAATATGCGAAGGTTAAAGTGTGAAAAAGAAACGATTATTCTGACTAATGAAGATGATGGATTCTATGATGTGTATACCTTCAATCAGAACTTGCCGAAACGGTTACGAGGCTTTGCAGCGAAGTATCCGGATGATTGCTGGTTGAAAGGATCTTCGGAGGATGGTAGTGAAACGTATATGATTAAAAAAGCGCGGTTATCATTGAATTTAAGACCACCCTATTCCAAGGATAGAATATCTGAAAAATCCCCAGAACTGTCTTATTTATATAAAAGCAATGATACTCGAAAGAACATCGGCCGGTCTTTGTAGTAGCCTGATTTTAAGCGAAAAGCTGTACCCGCACCTGTTGGAGATTGACCGGGCGGAGCAGGAACGGATGGACGCCATGCTGCCCCGGATGATGGAGGCAGCGGGCGTCACCGAGGAACTGAAAGCCCATGACCCCATACGCTGGGTGGGGCTGATGAACACGCTGAAAGCACAGGTGGAGGAAATGATTTGTCAAGAGTTTATTTATATTTAGAACTTTTTCTTTTTGTCAGAAAACCATTTGACACTGCCATTATTCGCGCCTATACTTAGAGTGATTAGTTATAACGAACCGAAAGGAGGAATGGGTAGTGCTGACCTATGAAAAACAAGCACTCTCTGGTACGATTGAAGTATTATTGCGGTCTGAATTGCCAGACGAATTTGAAGGGACAAAGTTATACGGCTCTCTCGAAGAAGATGAACTACGGCAGGACTGTAAAATTTTTCGGCTGTCAAATGAAACAGGGCATGGACGCATTACAGTCTATCAGGTTTTTTCTGGTATTGAGCTTTACTATAACGATATGCACATGGGATATTGCAATCAAAATCAAGCCACAGTTAAAAACATGATAGAGATTAACCATTGTCTGATAGGACGTTTTGAGTGTAGCTTTGGTGAAAATGTTGCTGCTATATGGCGGAAGGCGATTTGTCGATCAGCTCCATGATGAAGAAAAAGTCAAATTCGTGTTTTCCGCTGAACCACTATCACGGTATTTCTATCGTCATCAATCTGGATGAATTGCTGCCGGAAATACGGCAAATCATGGAGCTATTGAATATTGATTTGCACTACATACAAAAATATATTTGCGAAGGAAACCGTTGCTGCATCATGCGGGCCAATCCGTCTATTGAACATATTTTTTCGGAACTCTATCATGTCCGGGAAAAAAGAAAACCAGGATACATGAAAGTCAAAATGCTGGAACTGCTTCTGTTCTTAAGTGATCTCAATACGGCAGAAGAAGTTTTACAGACGGATTATTTCAATCAAAATCAGGTCGCATTGATTAAAGCAGTAGCGTCCTATATTACGGAGGACTTGACAGCACATCATACGATTGAACAGCTTTCCCAGAAATTCGCGATTTCTACAACAGCATTGAAAAAGTGCTTTCGAGGCGTCTATGGAACCTCTGTCTATTCTTATCTTCGTACCTATCGGCTTCAAGTCGCCAAAAAATTGTTGCTGGAAACCGAGTCGTCAGTAACGGAGATTGCAAGTAAAATCGGATATGAAAATCCGAATAAATTCACTTCTGCCTTCAAAGAAACGTATGGCAGCTCTCCAACGGAATTCAGAAAGAGTGTCCGTTTGGATAGAAGCGGGTCCGTATGGAGTGGCGAAGAAATCTGAGCTGTATTAGAATATCCTTTGTCAGATAAAAGCAGAAAGACCGCTTGAAGCTGGCCTATTTTTTGAATAGTGGGTTAGACGTTGCTAACTTTCTGCAAGACAAAGGAGGATTTCCAAATGGAAAATGAAAAATCGACAGGTAACAAGTACACTGTCAAAGACGCGGCAATCATCGGTATCTTCTGTGCGGTCATGTTCGTTGTATTTATGGTCTATTCGATCCTGACCGGCGCTTCACTGTTCTATTCCATGATTTTTAACGCCGCTGGTGCGGCACTTATCCTCGCACCGTTCTATGTTTATATGTGCATGAAAGTCGGCAAGCATGGCCCCGCTCTTGTCTACAATATCATGTGGGCGATTATCGCCGGATTGATGATGGGGCCATTTATGATTCCGTGGTTTTTGGGCGGCGGTATCATCGCAGAGCTTTCCATGTGCGGAAAGGATGCCTACCATGACATTAAGCGTGTGTCTATTTCGTGGGTAATCACGGCACTGGTTCGCGCTGCACATGGTATGTCAGAAATTGGTTTTTCAAAGACGCATTTCTTGCCACCGGCGTCAGCGAGCAGCAGGTTCAGGTTCAGACCCAGTATTACACCGATCCGAAGTACGTCCTTTTGAGTCTGGCTGTCACCGCTATCCTGGCCGTCCTTGGCTGCATGATTAGTAACAAACTGATTGTGAAGCACTTCAGAAAGAGTGGTGCGATTAAATAAACTATGAGCATGAAATTTGATTTTCGAACCAAATTGCTTGTCATAGTTCTCACTATGTCGCTTGTGGCGGTGCTCACAAGCGATATTTTGATATACACACTTTTTGGCGTTTTGAGCGTGTATCTGATTATTCAGGGCTTTGGCAGGCAGACAATAAAATATTTGATCGTCTGCGGTATTTTTATCGTGTTGAGGTTGCTTTCAGGAGGACAGGGCATTACCATTCTTATGCCGGAAATGTTCCTGTTCATGGTGCTGCGTATTTTGATGATGGTTATGGCTGCGCAGCCCGTGATTGGTATGCCGCCGGGAGAAGTTGTAGCAGTTTTTAAGAAAATCCACGCGCCTAATGGAATTGCCCTGCCCGTAACCTTCATGCTGCGTTTCTTCCCTACTGTGCGCAGTGAATTTTCTGATGTGTTTTCCTCCCTTCGACTGCGAAAGCTGTTGTCATGGAAACACCCTCTGGACGCAATGGAGTATATTGTTACGCCTGTTATTTTCCGTTCATCCAGAATAGCCGAAGAACTTGCCGCTTCTGCTGAAAGCAGGGGGATTTCCAATCCTGGGAAACATACCTGCCGCAGAAAAATAGAATTTCAAAAAAGAGATTGGATTATGTGCGTGATTGCTGTTTGTGTAACTGCATTCTATTTTGTGCTGGAAAGGATGGTAGCGTAATGGTAAATGATAAAGCAAGGCGATCCGTTATCCAGTTTGAAGATGTATCTTTTGAATATCCGGGAGCCGAAACAGATAGTATCCATCATATCAGCCTCGATGTAAAAGAGGGCGAGTTTCTTGTTCTGACTGGAGGGAGCGGCTGCGGAAAGACAACTTTAACACGATTGGTAAACGGGTTAGGCGAACAATTTTACGAAGGGACACTGAAAGGGCGCATCACACTGTTGGGACGCAACATATCGGAATATCCTCTGTATGAAATCGGGAAAAAAGTAGGTTCAATCTTTCAAGATCCAAAGAGCCAGTTTTTTGCCAGTATTACAGAGGATGAGATTTCGTTTGGGTGTGAAAATTATGGCGTTCCGTATGAAGAATTGGATAGGCGGGTTTCAAGTGCAATCAAGCGTATTAACGGAGATATGCTGCGAGGGAAAGAAATTTATCCGATGTCCAGCGGGGAAAAACAGAAAATAGCGGTGGCCTCCGTCAATGCTGTTGATCCGGAAATTTATGTGTTTGATGAACCTTCGGCCAATTTGGATATGTATTCCGTTGAGGCACTTAAAAATTTGATGGGTGGACTTAAAGCGGAAGGCCACACAATTATTGTTGCTGAACACCGGCTTTATTATCTTACTGACCTTGCAGACCGTTTTCTCTATATGGAAAACGGGAGCATAAAAGAAGAATGGACGGCGGGAGAACTGCGCTCTATTCCAGAAGAAAAAAGACGAGCCATAGGAATACGAGCGGCAGATTTGCACCATATTGAAGTAGATATTTCCCCTGTAAAAGAAAAAGATATGACGATGGAGGTAAAGGATTTGGCGTTTTCCTATCGCAAACATCCGGTTTTCCATGATGTATCTTTTCAGGCGTATGCTGGTGATCTGATTGCGATTGTAGGTCATAACGGAATAGGCAAAACTACTTTGTCGAATATTCTTTGTGGTATGCAAAAGGAAAAAGAGGGTCAGGTCATATATAACGGGACAAAGGTATCTAAAGGCAAACGGAAGAATTTTGCCTACTTTGTTATGCAAAATACAGATTGCCAGTTGTTTGGGGACAGCGTAGAAGAAGAACTGCTATTAAACGGAAAAGGCAGTACCCAGGAGCAACGCGATGATCTGCTAAAACTATATGGCTTGTTTGAATGGAAAGAACGGCATCCCGCTACTCTTTCCGGCGGGCAGAAACAACGACTCACTCTCGCAGTATCGGATTGGATAGATACCCCCGTTTTGATTTTGGATGAGCCTACCAGCGGTCTTGATTTCAAAAATATGATGAGAATATCGGAGCATTTGAAAGATCTGGCGCAAAAAGGAAAGACCATTTTAATCATTACCCACGATTATGAATTTGCCGCTATGACTTGCAATCGGGTTCTGCATTTCGTTGATGAAGGTCATGTAGAAACATTTCCGTTACAGGAAAATTTGTCCCGCTTATACTCCTGCCTTATGTGTCAATGAATTATGTGTCCGATTGGATAGATACGCTCTGTATGGAGTGGCAGAAACAACCGAATGATTTTATGATAATAGATGGGTTATAAAATGCTAACCCGTCTATTATTGCGAAAGGAGACTTGCTTATGGAGAAACAAAAAAATGGAGAACTGTCCAGAATGTTCGGATATGCAGGGAAATTCCATGTTTTGACTGTTTTGGGATGTGTTCTCTCCGGAATCAGTACCATTTTATCTATGCTGCCTTTTGTTTGCATTTGGCTCGTCATCCGCGATTTAATCCAGGCTTTTGCTGCCGGGGATATATCTCTTGCAACGGGGAGCGCCCATTATGCGTGGATGGCGGTTGTGTTTGCAGCGGCAAGCATTTTAATTTATTTTATCGCCCTGAACTGTACTCATCTGGCGGCGTTTCGTACAGCCACCAATATGAGAAAATCTGCAATTCATCATATCGTGACGCTGCCGTTGGGGTATTTCAGCCAAAATGCAAGCGGACGGCTCAGAAACATCATTGATGATAATGCAGGGCTTACAGAAGGATTTCTGGCCCATCAGCTTCCCGATCTGACCGGAGCCGCAGTTATGCCGGTTGCCGTTATTATTTTGATTTTCCTTTTTGACTGGCGGCTGGGAATTTGCTGCCTGATACCTATGGGAATCAGTGTCATCTTTCTCAAACAGATGATGGGCGGAGATAATGCGCAGTTTATGGGCAAGTATATGACTGCACTGGAAACAATGAATAAAGAAGCTGTGGAATATATTCGCGGTATTCCTGTTGTAAAAGTATTTCAGCAAACTATTTATTCCTTCAAAAATTTTCACGCTGCAATAGAAGAATACGAAAAATTTGCTTCCGGGTATGCCTTAAAATGCCGTATTCCTCTTACAGGATTTACAGTAACACTGAACGGCACATTTGTTTTACTTATTCCAGTCGCCATGTTTATTTTGTCCGGGGTCAGCGGCCAGGCGGCTTATGAAAATGTTGTGCTGGATTTTCTGTTTTACAGTTTGTTTACTCCGGTCTGTGCAACTATGATGAACCGTATCATGTTTGCCAGCGAGCAGCTTATGGCGGCTAAAAGTGCAGTCAGCCGGGTGGATGAAATTTTGCAGGAAAAGCCCTTGAAGGAGCCGGAACATCCCCTGATCCCGGCAGATGCTTCGATTGTGTTTTCGGATGTTTCCTTCGCCTATCCAGGGACCAAAGAGAAGGCCTTAGACCATATCAGCTTTGAGGTTCCGACAGGAAAAACAGTGGCGCTTGTTGGTGCCTCCGGCAGCGGTAAAAGTACAGCGGCAAGCCTCATTCCCCGATTTTATGATGTTCAGTCAGGCTCCGTTACGATTGGCGGCGTGGATGTACGCAATATTGAGAAGCAGGAACTGATGAAAAGAGTTGCTTTTGTGTTTCAGAATACCTGTCTGTTCAAGGACACCTTGCTGAATAATATTAAGGCGGCCCGCCCGGACGCTACCAGGGAAGAAGTCCTGAAAGCGGCTGATGAAGCACAATGCAAAGATATTATTGACCGCCTCCCGGATGGGCTTGATACGCTCGTTGGAACAGGAGGCACATATCTCTCAGGAGGTGAAAATCAAAGAATTGCTCTTGCAAGGGCAATTTTAAAAGACGCCCCTATTATTGTACTGGATGAAGCCACAGCATTTGCAGATGCCGAAAACGAACATCAGATACAGCTCGCTTTTGAGCGGCTGACCCAAAACAAAACGGTTATGATGATTGCCCACCGGCTCTCTACGATACAAGACGCAGACCTTATCCTGGTGTTCAAGGAGGGGCAGATTGCAGAAAGAGGTACGCATGAAGAATTGGTAGCCTTAAATGGTATTTATTCTTCTATGTGGAAGGATTACCAGACCTCGATTGCCTGGAAGGTCGGAAAGGAGGATGAGCAGCATGATTAAGGCGTTAAAAAAGAAGTATGCGTTAAGCAATCAGGGTGCAAAAGACCTGTTAAAAGGGATCGTTTATTCGGTGCTGGCCAATATCAGCCTTATGTTTCCTGTTATTCTTCTGGCTATCGTCCTCAATCAGCTTCTTGCGCCTGTTTTGGGAGCGAGTGCGCCAGAGATCAGTGCCGCCGTTTACACTGTGATTGGAATTGTGATTTTAGCTGTTGTTTTTATTTTTCATTATTGCCAGTACACCGCGACATATCTCGGAACGTATGATGAAAGCGCAAGGCGGCGTATCGGGCTTGCGGAAAAATTGCGTACCCTTCCGCTGACCTTTTTCCACCAGCGTGATCTTGCTGACCTGACAAGCACAATTATGGGCGACTGTGCAAACTTTGAACACGCATTTTCTCATACGGTTCCACAATTCTTTGGAGCAGTTATCTCTACGGGGATTGTTTGTATCGGCCTGCTGATTTTCAACTGGCAAATGGGTTTGGCTCTTCTTTGGGTAGCTCCGATTTCATTTGCAATCGTTATTCTGTCACGGAAATGGCAGGAAAAACTCAGCAAAAAGCACATGAACGCAAGACTGGAGCTTGCAGAAGGCATTCAGGAATGTTTGGAAACCGTACAGGATATAAAGGCTTGCAATCAGGAAGAAGATTATCTTCGCAAATTGGACGCAAAGATGGATGCTGCGGAAAAAGCACAGATTTCATCCGAAATGACAACGGCAAGTCTGCTGACAACCGGCCAGATGTTTTTACGGCTCGGTTTGGCAACGGTGATTGTAGTAGGTAATAGTCTTGTGGTAAGTGGAGATACCTCTCTGTTTACCTATATTCTGTTTTTGATTGCTGCCTCCCGCCTGTACGATCCGCTTTCCGGGGCGATGTCAAATATGGCAGAGCTGTTTTCTGTACAGCTTCAGGTGAACCGCTTGAAAGAAATAGAGGAATACCCGGAAGAAACCGGCGAGAAGAATATCCATACAAACGGGTACGATATTACATTCGATCATGTCCAGTTTTCTTACGAAAAGGGCAAACCGGTACTGAGGGATGTTTCGTTTACTGCAAAACAGGGACAGGTCACTGCATTGGTTGGCCCGTCCGGCGGCGGCAAAAGTACAGTCGCAAAACTGGCAGCCAAATTTTATCCTCCGGACGGAGGAAGAATACTGTTGGGCGGAACCGATATTGCTCCGCTAAATTCAACCATGTTGATGAAAAACTTCTCTATCGTTTTTCAAGATGTTGTGCTGTTTAATAACACCATCATGGAAAATATTCGTGTCGGTAAAAAGGACGCAACGGATGAAGAAGTGATTGCCGCAGCTAAAGCAGCGCAGTGTGATGAATTTATTTCAAAATTGTCGGACGGCTATCAGACGGTGATCGGAGAAAATGGTTCAACACTATCTGGCGGTGAGGCACAGCGCCTTTCTATCGCACGTGCTCTTTTGAAAGACGCTCCTGTTATTCTTCTGGATGAAGCTACTGCTTCTCTTGATGTAGATAACGAAACTGAAATTCAAAACGCAATATCCAGGCTGGTAAAAGGCAAGACAGTTCTTATAATCGCTCACAGAATGAGGACGGTGGAAGCTGCCGATAACATCGTTGTATTGTCAGATGGTATTGTAGCCGAAAACGGAACTCACGAAGAACTTATGAAAGAAAATGGCCTCTATCATAGGCTGGTCGATTTGCAGACAGCTTCTGCAAATTGGAAGTTAAGCGTTTAATTCATAAAAGGTACTGATGAAACTTCATGCGTCCGGGGAGGACTATCTGGAAACCATTCTTGTTCTTCAAAAGAAACTCGGTATGGTACGCTCCGTAGATGTGGCCCGGCACATGGAGATGTCAAAGCCCAGTGTGTGCCATGCAGTAGCAACCCTGCGGGACGGTGGCTTTCTCACGATGGACAGCGACTATTTCCTGCACCTGACCGATGTAGGCCGGGCAGTTGCCGAAAAAATCTACGAGCGCCATTGCTTTTTCACTGAGCAGCTTATCGCAGCGGGCGTTGACCCTGAAACTGCGGAGGCCGACGCCTGCCGGATTGAACACATTATCAGCGATGAGAGCTTTTCACGGCTGAAAGAGGCAGCCGTCATGAAAGAACTTGTCCGCCGACAAATTCAGACTGTATTTGCACTGCTGTCAAAAAAAGCCCAGCCACCGAACAGCCCCCGTCTGGCAGCCGGTGCGAAAATTGTCACAATGTAACTGAATACCGTATTTTTTGCGCTCGAGTAGCTTTCTGCTGTCTGGGCGCTTTTTTATATTTACCCATTCGGACAAGAGGGAGACTGGTCGGCATTAACCTATACTGGAAAAGGGAGGTTTTCAATGGTTCAAGCTGTTACATACCAAAGCGACAAGCAATCTGTTTATTTTCAAGGCAAGCTCATTGTGCTGGAAAACCTGACGCCGGTACTCTCCCCGGAGGAAAAGAAGAAACGAAAAAGAGAAATCGAAAATAACCCGTACGATATATTCAGCAAATACGGGGACAGGTTTCGCTAATCAATCGCAACATTGTTGTCCGGGGCTGCTAATGGTATAATATAGTTGTAAGGTTGGTAGCTCAATTCCATACGGAAAGGAGCCCAATATGGACATTATCAGAGAAGATTGTATTTACGCAAGGCAGTCAGTAGACCGAAAGGACAGTATCAGCATTGAAAGCCAGATTGACTTTTGCAAGTACGAACTGAAAGGCGGGAGCTGTAAGGTATTCAAGGATAAAGAGGATTGCTCAACACAGGAGGATATTTTTAATTACCCTCAAAATGATAAAAGCGAGGCAGCGGAAAATCCGTTGCCTCATTTCAGTATTATGACAATTAATCTAGTTCCGCCCCTAACTCATACCTCCAATACTCCGCCGCCTCATATTCCCTAGGTTCTGAGAGTACCGGTACAGTAAAGAGTTCAACCGGAACACCGAGTGTTGATGCGAAGAGTTTCATAAGATCCTCTTTTGGCGTTCGGACATCGCTTTCATACTGAGCAATCCGGACATCAGCACAGCTGTCGGGAAATCCAACAGCCATCCCAAGTTCTTTCTGGGTGAGATGATTTTTTTGTCTTAAGTGTTTTAATTTTCTTCCAAATGTAATCATATTATTATTCTCCTGTGCTTCCAAATGCCCCGGTTCCTCGTTCTTCACCGAGGTTCAGGACAAAGTCTGCGATCACGACCGGTGTGATCACCAGCTGACCGACACGTGTGTCTTTATGAATGGTCTGAGAAGATGTGCTTACGTTGCTGATAATGGCATGGATCTCACCACGGTAACCGGAGTCGATCGGTGGAAGTTCGCATACCAGTCCTTTTGCTGCCATGCTGCTTCGTGGAAAGACATATCCGGCAAATCCATCCGGTATGATGAGACCGAATCCAAGTGGAATTCTTGCAACCTCACCTGGTTTTAATACGCAATTATAAGGCATGAATACATCAGCACCGGCATCATTTTCATGTGGCCGGAAGGGATGATGATCTGCTTTTAGACCAAAGTCAATCAGTTTAATCTTTATGGCTACTCACCTCCTTCCTGATGAGCAATGGATAATCAGTTTTTAAAATATCTGACGGCATCCAAAGTTTCGAAATAGGATTCTGGCAGGACATCTGTTTTTCCATACAGCTTCCTCTTTGACAGAATGGACCGGTCAGATCCGGTGCAAAAAGAATCGGGCTTAATTTGTACAATCTCTGCCAGATCTGTAGCATCACAATCCTTGTTTCATCCGTATTTCTTCTGCAGGTTCTCTGACCGATCATATGCTTCCACTGGTAAGGCGTTGCACTGATGATCAGTACGTTTCGAAGTCCCTGAGGTGTGGCATATCCGGCTGAATCATGATCAATGCCTAAGGCACAGAGTTCTGTATAGTGGTCCAGATCTGACTGACAGCTTTTCTTGTAAATATCCTGGATTTCTTTATCTGCTCTCATGATTCCATATGGTATAGCAAATGCAGCATGACTGGAATAATTGCTGTACTGCAGAGATGCACTCATGTACTTTACTTCGTTCTGATGCCTTGTGATCTGTGCCAGGAAGCGTCTGCTTGCACCAACAACAGCCACGGTAATGACCATGAATTTCTGTACGGTTGGATGTGGAAGCCCCGCAATGTTTTCTACGGTCTTCTGACTGTAGGATTGATGGTAAAGGTCCATCAGATCTGCCATGCTCTGGATTGTATGACCGTGTTGTGTGAGCCTGGCAGCAAAGACCATATTTTGTTCTGCTTCCCGGATTCCATAGCAGTTTAAGATAGCTGTTTCAATGTGATCCATAGGCCTGTTCCTCCTTTACCAGAGCTTTTAAAAGGATCAGATAATTGATGCAGTCTGTGATCTTTTCATCCCACTGTTCCATGTCAAAATGTAACAGAGTGGAATAACACATATCGTAAAGGGATACGACATGTTTCGACATCATGCCGGCCAGTGCTGCTTTTGGATCACAGTTCTGTAAAGTGGCAGCAATCTTGAATGCACTGAGGCGGTCAATATTATCACCGGTATATTCTTTCTTTTTATGTGCCAGAATATCGGCACACTTTCTCATCTGAAGTTCAAATACAACATTAAATTCTTCTTGTGTCATGTGATAGTTCCTCCTTTGTTTTGTAATAGTTATCGTTCGAGATCTTTGGTTTTTGATTTCACTGGTTCTGGAATCTGCATCTGAAGAATGGCATCAACATTCTGATCGGCAGTGTCCAGATCTTTTAATTTTTCTTTCAAGCTGCTTATTGCTTCTTCTTCGGAAGCTATCTGCTGTTGCAGTTTTTCTTTTTGTAAAGTCAGGGTTTTTAGGCTTGTCATCTTTCCATCCTGATAAAAGGATCTCAGCCAATCTCTGGCTTCTTCATATTTCTGAATTTCTTTCGCATGTTCTTTCCGGTACTTTCCTTTGTACTTTGCATTTGAAAATTGGGAATAAACTTCCTTGTTTGCATAGTACTGTCCGGTGTAGCGGATCTGATCATTGAGAGTCCTTAGATTGGACCGATGCTGAGCAAACTGTGTCTGCATTTCTTTCAATTCCTGCTTTGATGCAAGCAGTGTGTTTTTCAAATCTGACTGCGTATCAAATCCATGTTCCTGCACATAGATAATGGTATTTGCCATTTGCTGCAGATTAGAAAGTTTTACCCGATGAGCATAAGCCGGGCTCTGCATTGCTTTCACATTTGTCTGGAGATTTACAACCAGGCACAGGTGAGATCTGACGTAGAGAATGGCCAATGGATCCTTGCGTAAGAAGGTCTGTTCCAGGTGTTCTTTTCCATATCGTGTTCCAAGTGCACGTTCAGAAATCCGCTTCTGTCGATCAGGATGAAGATAGCTGTATCTGCCACGATGCTCAATCACAGAGATCTGAAATAGTTCCAGAAGTTTAGATTGGAATTCATCAAAATTACTGGAAGTGACAGCACATTCATCAATCGCTTGTCGCAAATATTCTTTCTGCGTAAGGAATACGGTGGATGTTGGTTTGAGACCATCTTCGATAATTTTCCGATTGATCTCATCTATTGTTTGCTGGCCGTGTTTCTGTGCCATATACTCTTTCTGAGTGATTTTTCTTTCAGCCGGAGCAAGAAGATCTATCTGGTGAAGTCCTTCCTGTAGGCAACGATCCATGACAGTTTTCTTAAAAGTGTTCATGAATTTATCCGTGGAACGATGCTTGTATCCGGCAACTTCTTCATGTGGTTTATCCATATAAGGCTGCCTTTCCACTGCAGTCTTCCTCACACTGTTGATGACGATGTGAGTATGGATATTTCCGGATTCATTGTGGCCATCGGTGTGAGTAACTACCAGTGCCTGATATCCAGGAAACATCTGCTTTGCAAGTTCCAAACTGATTGCTTGTGCTCTCTCGCCGGTAAGTCCATTTTCTGTAACATCGGCTGGATCGTAGCTGATAATGTAGTGGTGACTTTTGATATCTTCACGTTTCTTATTTTTGTGAAAATGAGCATTTGTCAGTTCGCATTCCTTGTCAAAAGACATCGGATCACAGTTCAGTCCATCCATATAAAACTCTTTTCGCAGGATGCTTCGTCCGGATTCATCTACAATCTTTTTCCCGGTTTTTTCATCATGTTCAAACAGAAGATAATTGATAGCAGCCGAGTAATTTGCATTTCTGCTTTTAATGTGTTTTACGATTGCCATTCATACCACCTGCCAGTTTCAGTACCTCTTTTCTTAATAGGAATAAGTCCGTGATGCACTGATGAATCTCATTTTCTATAGCACGTGACTGACTGCCACCACTGTTAAAATGCTTGGCAATCTGATTGAGATTCGATCCAATCTTTCCATATTCACTGACCAGTTTTCTGAGATCGTTCATGTCTGCAACAACTTTAATCTGATGATTTGATTTGCTTCTCAAGCAGAAGTTTTCTCAGATATTCAGATCGTGAGATTGAAAAACAAGTAGCTCCTTGATCCAGCAAATTGAGTTCGACATCTGTCAGTCGTACTGCAACAAAATGTCTGTGATTTAGTTCTTTATCTTTGTTTTTTGTTCTCATACTCCTCCTTCCGTTGCTACTATTCCGCCCACTGGGAGTCCACGTATTTCAATATCGGCTGTCCCTTCCGATATTAGAAATAGTGCTGTGAACACCTTTAGGTGAAACCAACAGACAAGTGAAACGTCTGTTATGAAGAGGGTATGGGGAGATCCCCATCAAGATAAAACCCATAGGAGAACAGGATGCCAAGTGGCAATACTGTTAAACACGGGTGGATCTTGCTCTGTATGTGTACCCCTCTATATAACGAAACGCTCAGAGGCTGTTTTACAGTGGGGGAAAAGAAAAACATCAAAAAAATGATGATTAATGGTGAGCTTGTGATAGAATGAAAAAAAGAGAAAAGCATAAAGGATGTAGTTGTGGAGAAAATTTGTTATGATTAGAAAGTTGCTGAACGGAGATATCGATAGAGTTGCTGACATATGGTTAAAGACAAATCTGAAAGCACATTATTTTATTTCCAATCAATACTGGAAAAGTAATTATGAATTAGTAAAAGAAATGATGTCACAATACGAAGTTTATGTGTTTGAAGCAGATAAAATGATACAAGGATTTGTAGGACTAAATGATAAATATATAGAAGGTATTTTTGTCTCCGATGAAATGCAGTCATGTGGCATAGGTAAGCTTTTATTAGATTATGTTAAGGATAAAAAAGTTAGCTTACGATTAAATGTATACCAGAAGAATGCCAGAGCAATTTCTTTTTACCAAAGAGAAGGGTTCATTATTCAATGTGAAGGCTTGGATGAAACTACTGGTGAAAAAGAGTACACTATGCTATGGAAACGAAAATAGAAATCGAAATTTGGAGGATTGAATTATGTGGAATGAATTAGGTATAAGTGGAGGAACCGCAATTGTTATTTTGATTGCGCTGTATTTCGTTATCAAATGGGCAGTGAAAAATGGCATCAAAGAAGCCTACAGTGCTATCACTGGAAAGAAAACTGATGAAGATATCCAAAACGAAAAAGAGTTGAAAGAACTTGGATTGGATTCAGAAGATCAATAACTTCAAGTTTGTGGAATCGACTGAAAGGAAGCATTATATGTTCTATATTATTTTTGACTTTGCAATGGCAGTGATTATGCTTTTATTTGGAATATGGTTTTATAGGTCAAAAGGACAAGCATCCAAATTCTTGTCTGGTTATAATATGAAATCAGCAGAAGAACGAAAAAAATATGATGAAAATGCTATGTGTAAGGCATATGGGAAGAGAATGATGTTTATGTCAATTCCTTTTATTGCTGGAATGATTATAGATATTTGGCATATAGGAATCGGTTGTTTAATTGCATGGGTGATATGGTTTGTTATGTTTATTCTGCTGCTTATGGATAGACATAAAAGAGAAGGTTAATTTATAGAGGAATAGAATGCTTTTGGGGTGAAAATACCGTTTATTTGTTTTAGACATACGATGTCCGGTTGAAAATTAGCGGATTCTCGTTTTATGTCGTGGTAATTTGGGTACATATTGGTAAGCTGTAAGTGGAAGAGAGGTAGAGACATGGACACAAAAAAGATTGGAGCTTTTTTAAAGCAATGTCGTAAAGAAAAGAATCTTACGCAAGAGCAGCTTGCCGAGAAGTTTGAGGTATCTGCAAGAACAGTTTCCAGATGGGAAACAGGAATAAATATGCCAGATCTCAGTATACTTGTTCAACTTGCTGAGTATTACGATGTTGAGATGAGAGAGCTCCTGGATGGAGAAAGGAGCCAGACTATGAATAAAGAGATGAAAGAAACATTGGACAAAGTTGCGGTGTATGAAGAATGGGTGAAACAAAAAGCATTAAAGGCTGGAAATCTTGCATTTGCATCAATGTTTGTGATTAGTGTGTTAGCGATTATTATTCAGATGTTATTAACGGTGGATATTCGCTTGGTTTTAGGAGAGACAGCAACTGCTTTGGTAGGAGGAATCCTGTACGCCTCTATTATGGTGTACAATGGAATATGGGATAAATGTTTGCCAAAAAGTGCTACTATATGGAGAGATTTTCTCACCAGTGTGATATGTGCAGGAATTTTTACAGTCATCTATGGTGTATGCTTATTCAGAATGGGAGCTACAGAAACACAGATAACACGATTAGCATTGGGATTTCTGATTGGTATTACTATTGTGGCATTTATTATTCTTAGGCTCTTGGCATTTATTAATCGAAAAAGAAACCAGAATTTGTCAAATGTTCAAGGAGAAAAAGGAAATTTCCCTATCTAAGGTAGAATGGACAAAAATTTATAATGCACAGAATATAGTAGAGACAGAACAACTTGTAGAAATGTTAAAGCAAAATGGAATAGCAGCTTTTTCACAGGAAGCAGGTGCGAATGTTGCAATGCATGGGGCACCAGGATTTGGAATATATGGTGTGGATATATTTGTGAAAACCGATGATGCAGAGAAGGCAGTACAGTTGATCAAGGAGATTAATAACCAAGAATGAAGAAAATTTTTGACATTTTCACACATGCGTGCTAATATGATTATAGAAAAAGAGTGCTACCGATAGACGGTTAGTCCACATACTTAATTGATTGAAAATAACCGTTCAGTTTGCGAGGCTGGGGCGGTATTTTTGTGTCTTGTTATTATCTTTGCCGAATGTGTATCCGGCACAAAAGCAGGTGATGCCGAAGCTCACGACTGCAATAAAGTCCACAATACTCATTGGCTTAGCCCTCCTTTCCAGTGGATTCTCTTTCTTACACATATCTGCGTTTAAAGAATGTTCCGGATTATTTCCATAAAAGCGAAGTCCGGCATACCATTTCTGTGTTTCTGTTTCTATATCACCGGGAAGTTTATTATTTATATCCAGTTCATACCAGAGTTCATTGGATTCATGATTGATGAGAGACTGGAATCTGCTATCAAACAGACTGGTGCGAGAGTGCTTATTTTAGATCCGATTCAGGCATACCTTGGAGGAACAATGGATATGAACCGGGCAAATGAAGCAAGGGATATGACAAAAAGATTGAGCTTGCTAGGCAGAAAAGTATAAAATGTGACAATTTTATTAATCGGACACATGAATAAAGCTGGGGGAAATAAAGCTGCACATAGAGGAATGGGTTCGATTGACTTTTTTGCGGTAGCCAGAAGCGTATTACTGGTAGGAAGAATAGAGGGAGAATCGGATTTAAGAGCAGTGGTTCAGATTAAAAATAATCTGGCTGCATTTGGGCATTCCAAAGCATTTCACCTGACAGAAACAGGATTTGAGTGGATAGGTGACTATGAAATCACAGCAGATGAGGTGCTTGGTGGAATTGCCCCAAAGGTAAATAAACTGGAACAGGCAAAGAAGATGCTGAGGGAACTGGCAAAAACATCAGCTTCTGTGCAAAGCAGTGAAATCTTTGATAAGGCAGAAGAGTTGAACATTTCTAAAAGAACACTGGAAAATGCAAAAAAGGAACTTGGAATTAAGGCAAGACGAATCGGTAATTCATGGTATTGGGATTTAGATAAAGTTAAGCCGGAATAAATTAAGGGTGCAACATTGCAGAGTATATAGAAAATGCGGAATTAAAATGCAAGGTTGCAATCTGTAAAGACATTGCAGTGTTGCGTCCTTACATAAATTGTAAGAAGGTGAGAACTTGAAAAACGTTATGATTCAAGAGGAGTTATTCGGAAAGATTATAAAATATCATTTACTGGATCAGGAACAGGAAGCAGATGATATAAGAAAAGGTCTAGAGAAAAAGCTGGATGCAATGGTAAATCGTGAGGTATACAGTAAATCCAAAAACTGCACCAACAAAAGAAGAACTGAAGAATTAAAGGTACAGGATCAGATGAAGTGGGTTGGGTTAATGAATAATATAAAAGTTAGTGCAGAAGAGATTATATTGAAAAACATGGTATATGTGTGAGTGTGAGAGAAGAGATCGCTCTTTTACACTTTTGTATATATTAGAATAGCACTTTAGAAAGCACTATGGTATAATAAGGTGAAGGTAAATCGGAATTGCAGATTTAGAAAAATTGTGGGTATTTGAAAAAAGATTGTAACCCTTAAGAGGAGAGAGTAAATATGGTTTATAGGAAATCTTGTGCTGTTACACTTTCTTGACATTTTCATGACTGTTCTAAGGATATTTTTACATTTGCCTGAGCTATACTTTAGTCATACCAAACAACCGGTAAATAAAAAATCAGGAGGTACTAAAATGATGAACAGATTATTCAAAAGAGGAATGGTAATAGCACTTGCAGCAGCAATGACTACATCCGCAGGTATTCCTGCCATGGCTGCCCAGAAGGAGACACAGGAGGAGACAGTGACTACATCAGAGGTAACACAAACAAATGTAGATTATGGTTCTCTCACTCAGAAGGAGATTGAAGAGTTTAACTCCATTTATGACCGACTTGACGCTATCGACAAAGAGGTAATGAAAGATGCAGATGGTCTTTCTGATGAAGATATCTATGCCAGATACGATCAGTATCCGGATGAAACCGATACCCTCATGGATCGCCTTGAGGAGCTTGATAAAAAAGCCGGGTGGATCGACAACGAGGAATATGAATATTCCGAGGATGGGTATAATGCTCTGTACGATACAGGCAAGCTCACCGCAGAGGAAGCAGAACAGCTTCAGAAAGCATATGAAAGAATCGAAGAAATTGATGCGGAAGTGTGGACGGACGATGATCTTTCAGACGATGAGATCGAAGCCCGCTATGCAAAGTATGATGACGAGATTACATCACTGAACGCACAGATTGAAACGCTTGAAAAGAAAGCGGGTTGGTATGAGGGATGCTATGGAAATTTGAGCGAAGATGAAGTCAATCAGCTTAACAGTATTTACAATAAAATTGATGCAATCTATGACAATATTTATAACGGCTCTGATAACCTCTCTGATGAGGAATTTGCTTCTCGCTATGCGAAGTATTCAGATGAGATTGATGCTTTGGAGGCACAGGCAATCGCTCTTGAAGCGAAAGCAGGTGGAACTAAAATACAGACATACTGATTTTGAAAGATATAATATGGGGAATCTCACGGAATTTCTGAGGGACTCCCCTCATGTGGGATTAAAGATATGGCAAAAAAAATCTATTTGGCAGATGATGAACAGGATATACGAGAAATACTCACAGAATTTTTATCCAATGCCGGATATGAGGTAACAGCATACAAGAATGGTGATACACTCTTTTCTGTTTTTCAGGAGAAGCCCTGTGATCTTGTTATTCTTGATATTATGATGCCGGGTTCAGACGGTCTTTCCATATGTAAAAAGTTAAGGACAATATCATCAGTTCCTATTATTATTTTGACGGCAAAGGATTCAGAGTCTGACCATATGAAGGGATTTATGTATGGAGGGGATGACTATCTGATTAAGCCATTTTCGCCGTCACTTCTTGTTGTCCGGGTAAATGCGTTGTTCCGAAGAGTTGAAATGAATATACCGGTAAAGGCAGATATTTCCTTTGGTGATGTGTGTTTTTCATGGGAGAAGCATAATGCCATTGTGAAAGAGCATGATATTGGTCTGACTATGACAGAATTTTCGCTTCTGGGATGTCTTATGGAACATGGTGGAACGGCAATCCCCCGGAATGAAATTCTCGACAAAGTATGGGGAATAGATTCTACGGAGATAGAAACCAGAGTTGTCGATGAGACAGTAAGAAGAGTCAGGCAGAAAATGAAGACCGCAGACAGCAAAGTTCGCATTAGTGCTGTCTGGGGCTATGGCTATAAACTGGAGGATTGTAATGAATAAGACACGTTATAAAATTGCCACACTTACAGGTTCCGCCGTT
>ENA-OQKK01000089-OQKK01000089.1-human-gut-metagenome-genome-assembly--contig:-NODE-89-length-32793-cov-4.184045_pt1 | contig 32793 bp, 31 predicted proteins | sample MGYA00242648_ERZ504797 | MGnify/ENA primary metagenome ERZ504797 (study PRJEB26092, sample SAMD00036412) | human gut metagenome | host: Homo sapiens | study: EMG produced TPA metagenomics assembly of... | reverse complement strand
CTGACAAACGCATCCGCCTCCATCGTCATCACCTGTGGCACAAACGGACACTCTATCAGATAGTCAATACCTGATTTTTCAAACACATACTCTTTTTCATCGTTTGTGATTATAACCTTTGACTCAACGCCAAGTACCTCCGATTTGGGAGGAATGTCAAACGTAAATATGATGCGCTTGTAGCCATGCAGATTGCTCTGTTCAATTTGCTTTTCCATCAGAAATTCATGTCCTCGGTGAAGCCCGTCAAACTTTCCAAACGAGATGACGGACGGCTCCTTGACATGAAAATCCAGAGTTTTGCTTATATATTCCATAATATCTGTATACTATTCTATTCCATAAAAATCTTAACCGGCTTAAACTCACCGGTCTCATCAAGATACGAATACACACCGACAAATATGCCCTCATGATTGTATACTCTGTATCTTATATCAGAGTCAGCACTGTGTTTTAAATAATCCGTAAGCACTGCCGGAATTTTATTTCCATTTCTGACAAGCTTATCAGCATCTGAAGCAGTATGCACTGCCGGCAGATTTTCGAATACTCCGTCAACAGGCATCACCATATCAAAACAACCTTCATCCACCTTTGACTGAATCTGTGAAAGTGTAAGTGCATGCTCTAAGTCAAAGCCTGCTACCCTTACTCTAAGCAGTGACTTCATGCAGCCATGGCAGCCCAGCCTCTCTCCGATGTCATTGCACAGCGTCCTGATATATGTGCCCTTTGAACAGTGCACCGTCATCGTAACCTCCGGTAAATCAATGCTTTCAACCTTGATATCAAACACCTCGATATCCCGGGCTTTTCTCTCTATAACCTTGCCCTCCCTGGCAAGCTCATAGAGCTTTTTCCCATTGACCTTTAGAGCCGAATACATTGGCGGCACCTGCTTTTGTCTGCCAATAAACTGTGATATTGCATCATACACCGCCTGCTCAGTCACATTGACCTCAGCATGATTTAAGACCTGCCCTGAAATATCCTGTGTATCTGTCTCCTGTCCTAAAAGCAGCACAGCTTTATAGACCTTGTCCTTATCTGTCAAAAGGTCACACACTCTGGTTGCCTTTCCAAGGCAGACAGGAAGGACGCCTTGCGCATCAGGATCAAGTGTACCCGTATGACCAATCTTCTTCTGGTGGAATATGCCTCGAAGCTTTGCCACAACGTCAAAGCTTGTATAGCCCTTTTCCTTGTATACATTGATTATTCCATTAACCATCTGCCCAAGAATCTCTCCCTAAATATTGTCCTTAATTGCCGTAAGGATGCGGTCTGTTGCCACCTCAAGCGGTCCGTCAATCGTAAATCCGGCGGCCTTTACATGTCCACCGCCGCCAAATACCGACGCAACCTTTGCCACATCATAATCACCGTTTACACGCAGGCTGCCCTTGTAGGTACCATCCTCATTTTCATAGAGAAATACAGCAACCTTTATATCCTTTGTCACACGCAGCTGATTTACAATGCCGTCGAGATGCTTTGGAAGCACATCGTACTTCTCCATCTCAGCGCGCGATACTGCAGACAATATAACATCACCATTCAGATACAAAGCAGCATTCAAAAGCGCCTGCCCCATAATCTTGTTCTGAGCAAATGTCTTTGTATAAAATGTATCATCGATTATCCTTGAATAATCAATGCCCATCTCCATCAGGGAGCCTGCTATATCCATAGTCTTTTTTGAAGTGCATGAATACTGGAACACGCCTGTATCATGCACCATGCCTGTGTAAATACACTCTGCTATCTGTATTGTGATGCGCTCCTTCGGCAGAAGTTCAAACACAAGCTCACAGGTTGAGCTCGCATCCGGAAAGATGTAATTTGCGTCTGCAAAGGCCCCGTTTGTAACATGATGATCTATACAAAGTGTCCTTTTTGCAGACTCAAAATACTTAGCTGCACTTCCCAGTCTGCCTGTGTCACTGCAGTCACATGCTATGAACAGATCGTATACTGTATCATCCGCATAGCTGCTGTCAATCTCATCTGCTCTTTGCATAAACTTAAAGATGTTTGGGCTTGGCTCTAAATAAAGCCTTGCCTTTATATCAGGATAATAATCCTTTATGTAGTTGTATACCGCAAGTGTTGAGCCGACACAGTCGCCGTCCGGTCTCACATGACCGGAAACGGCAACTGATTGTGCATCCTTTAAAATAGAATCAATCTCTGTCATAATCAATCCTCTTTGTTAATCCTCTTTGAGATTTTTTGTTACTTCATCAATCTTTTTAGACATCTCAACACCATACTCTATAGACTGGTCTATGATAAATGTAATGGCAGGTGTATTTCTTAAATTGATGTTCTTTGCGAGAGTTCTGCGTATATATCCCTCCGCTGACTTAAGTCCTGCAAGTGTATCAGCCTGTGATTTCTTGTCACCAAGCACACTGATATAAGCCTTTGCTGTCTTTAAATCAGGTGCCACCTCGACAGCAACAACACTTGTCATGGGATTGATACGCGGATCCTTTATCTCACCGCGTATGATATTTGACAGTTCACGCATTACCTCTTCGTTGATACGAATATTTTTTATGCTGTTCTTTCTCATATAATCCCGCTTTCTTTTTATATTAAACCGTAACTATCCGAATAGCTGCATTAATTCAAGATAACCAATATATGATTATCTCGGAACCTCTACCATCTTGTAAGCTTCAACTATATCGAATTCCTGAATATCATTAAATCCGTCAAATACAAGACCACACTCATAGCCTGTCTTGACCTCCTTGACGTCATCCTTGAATCTCTTGAGTGAAGCAAGGTCTCCCTCGAATATCTGCTCACCCTCTCTGCTAATTCTGACACGACAGCCTCTCTCCATAAATCCGTCAAGCACATATGAACCTGCAATGTTTCCAACGCCTGAAGCCTTGAAAATCTGTCTGATTTCCGCATGTCCGATAACCTTCTCCTCAAATACAGGATCAAGCATACCCTTCATGGCAGCAGATACATCCTCGATTGCATTGTAGATGACCTTGTAAAGTCTGATATCTACGCCCTCACGGTCTGCTGTAGCCTTGGCAACAGGATCCGGTCTGACGTTAAAGCCAATGATGATTGCATTTGATGCTGATGCAAGGATAACATCTGACTCGTTGATGGCACCAACGCCGCCATGGATGACCTTGACCACAACCTCCTCATTTGAAAGCTTGACAAGACTCTGCTTAACAGCCTCAACTGAACCCTGTACATCTGCCTTTACGATGATATCAAGCTCCTTCATGTTGCCTGACTGAATCTGTGAGAACAGATCATCAAGTGACATCTTTGCCTTTGTATCCTCGATGAGCTTATTCTTCTCCTCTGAAATATATGTGTCAGAGAATGCCTTTGCCTCCTTCTCTGAATCGCATGCCACAAATGTCTCTCCTGCTGAAGGCACACTGTTGAGTCCAAGTATCTCTACAGGTGTAGAAGGCTTAGCCTCCTTTACTCTGCGGCCCTTGTCATCAATCATGGCTCTTACCTTACCATAGCTGCTTCCACATGCGATTGGATCTCCGACATGGAGTGTTCCTTTTTGTACAAGCACTGTGGCAACCGCACCACGGCCCTTGTCAAGCTGTGCTTCAATTACGAGACCTCTTGCGTTTCTGTCCGGATTAGCCTTGAGCTCAAGCACCTCTGCTGTAAGAAGAATCATCTCAAGGAGATTGTCGATACCCTCCTTAGTATGTGCAGATACAGGACAGAATATTGTGCTTCCGCCCCAATCCTCCGGGATAAGCTCATACTCTGAGAGCTCCTGCTTAACCTTGTCGATATTGGCACTTGGCTTATCTATCTTGTTGACTGCAACGATAATCTCAACACCTGCTGCCTTTGCATGGTTTATTGCCTCAACAGTCTGCGGCATTACACCATCATCTGCAGCAACAACAAGGATTGCGATATCAGTAGAGTTTGCACCACGCATACGCATTGCTGTAAATGCCTCATGTCCCGGTGTATCAAGGAATGTGATGTTCTGGCCATTGATTGATACAACAGATGCACCAATGTGCTGTGTAATACCACCTGCCTCACGGTCTGTAACACGTGTCTGTCTGATGGCATCAAGCAGTGATGTCTTACCATGATCTACGTGACCCATTACGCAGACTACAGGTGGACGAGGAACCATCTTGCTCTCATCCTCTTCATCCTCCTTGAGAAGCTCTGCAATCACATCGACCTTCTCCTCTTCCTCACATATGAAATTGAACTCTAAAGCAATCTCCTCAGCGGCTGCAAAATCAACCTCAGAGTTAACTGTTACCATCTCGCCCTTCATGAAAAGCTTCTTTACAATGGCTGAAGGCTGAACCTTCATCTTATCAGCTAAATCCCTTATTGTAATCTTCTCCGGAAGAGAAATTGTCTTAATCTCGTTCTCATCCTCTTTTGGCTGTGCCTTCGGCTGCTGTGGCTTTTTCTTACCGCCGTGCTTCTCGAGATTGATGTAATTCTCCTGCTTCTTTCCGAGCTTATCCTGCTTCTGGCTCTGATTGTGATTATGCTTATTCTTCTATCGTTGCCTCTGTCGCGGCTCTCCTTTCCTCTTACATCATCAGGAGCTGCAACTGCAACTGTTCTTTTCTGAAACGATTTCTGTCATCACCTCTGCTGCCTGTTCTATCGTTATTTCTGTCATTGCTCCTGCTTCTGTCATTGCTTCTGCTTCTGTCATTATTTCTGTCAAAGCTTCTGCCACCCTCTGCAGGACGTCTGGCGTCATTTCTGAAGCCTCGGTTATTGTCTCTATTATTGTCTCTGCTGTTATCTCGGTTATTGTTGTCGCGATTGTTTGTTCTTCTATCGCTGTTTCTGTCCGTATTTCTGCTTCTGTCGGCATTTCTGTCAGTGTTTCTGTTGTTGATTTTCTCGCCATTGTCCTGACGTCTGTCGCTTCTTCTATCAGCGTCAGCCTGACGTGCCGGACGTGAATTGGCTGCCTTCATATCTGCATATGGATCCGCTGTACGCTCACTTATAGGGCGCATAGCTCTCTCTCCGACAGGTCTTGGCTTAATAATGTTGTGCTGCTCAGGACGTGATGACTGATTATCGCGTCTGCCATTGCCATTCCTGCGCTGCGAACTGTTATTTCCATTATTTCCGCTGCCGTTTCCACCATTTGTTTTCCTACCCTGCTTACTGTACTGGGCATTGAAAACTGCTGTGATGCTTGCCTTTTTCTTTGGTCTGTCGGCTGCCTTAGCCTCATCCTTTTTAGGTTCTTCCTTCTTAGGTGCATCTTTTTTTACTTCTGTTTTTGCGTACTTCTTTCGTACAATTTGCTGTGCCTCATCCTCAAGACCGCTCTGCACATTTTTGACAGCAAACTGTGTGCCGTTTAATGTGTCTATGACTTCCTGCGACTTTATATTTAATTCTTTTGCAAGTTCATGAACTCTCATTTTTGCCATATATCTATTTTCCTCCATTATTCAGTTTTATTCGACTGCAGCTTTTTTATCACTGCATTTGCAAGGTTTTCATCCGTTACTGCAAGGGAAGCACGAAACTCTTTGCCTATTGCATTCCCTAACCCCACCTTGTCACTATAAAAATAAATCGGAACCTCATAGAAAGCAGTCATATCCGAAAAATGCTTCTTTGTGTTGTCTGATGAATCATCTGCAACTATCACTAAAAATGCCTTTCCTGTCTTTACAGCTTTCTCTGTAGAAAACTCTCCGCTAACCACATTGCCTGACTTTGCTGCTAATCCCAGCATAGAAAGTACTCTATCTGTCAATTTGGTTCATCTCCTTTTCAAGCTCCTCATATACCTGTTCTGATACACTAACACCAAGGGAACGCTCAAGTGCCTTTGTCTTTTTAGCCTTTTTAAAGCATTCAAGTCTCTTACATATATAAGCTCCCCTGCCGTTTTTCTTGCCGGTGTCATCGAGAATTATGTCGCCCTCCGCAGTCCTTACCACGCGAATAAGTGACTTCTTTTCCTTCATCTCCTGACAGCCTACGCATTTGCGCATTGGAATCTTTTTATTTGCCATTACTGCTCATCACCACTATCTGCCGCATCATTTTCTGTACCTGCTACTTCGTTCTCGTCAGCCTCTGTATCAAAAGCCTCTGCCTGTACATCTGCCTGTTCTGTATCAGCTAATCTCTCGTTCTCAGCAAGCTCCTCATCCGAATAATCATAATCGTCATCATAATCATCCTCTTCATAGTCATTCTCATAATCCATGAAGTCCCCTGACTCTCTGGCCTGTGTCTCGCTCTTGATATCAATCTTGAAGCCTGTAAGTCTTGCTGCCAGTCTTGCATTCTGTCCTTCCTTACCGATTGCAAGTGAAAGCTGATAATCCGGAACAACAACCTTTGCTGATTTCTCATCTGCATCTGCGATAACAGAGATAACCTTTGCAGGGCTAAGTGCGTTCTGGATAAGTATTGCCGGATTCTCATCCCATGTGATGATATCGATTTTCTCACCGCGAAGCTCATTTACGATAGCATTTACTCTGGCACCATTCATACCTACACATGCTCCTACAGGGTCTACGTTTGGATCATTTGACCATACTGCAATCTTTGTTCTGCTTCCGGCCTCACGTGAAATAGCCTTTATCTCAACTATGCCCTCTTTAACCTCTGTAACCTCTGACTCGAAAAGTCTCTTCACAAGCTCAGGATGTGTTCTTGAAACAAGAATCTTTGGTCCCTTTGATGTGGACTTAACCTCAAGGATATATACCTTGATACGCTCTGTAGGCTTGAATACCTCACCCTTTATCTGCTCACTCTCAGTCAGAAGTGCATCTGCCTTACCTAAGTTGATGCTGACATTCTTTCCGATGTATCTTTGAACAACACCTGTCACAACATCCTTTTCCTTGCTGTTGTACTCGTCAAATATTACCTTTCTTTCCTCCTCGCGGATTTTCTGAAGGATAACATTCTTTGCGTTCTGTGTAGCAATACGTCCGAATTCCTTTGACTTAACCTCAACTCTCACGATATCTCCAAGCTGATAGTTACCGTTTACCTTGTGCGCATCTGCTAAGGAAATCTCCTCAACCGGATCCTCAACCGTATCTACAACCGTCTTCTCCTGGTAGCATGAGAAAGCACATGTCTCAGGATCGATTTCTACCTTTACATTGTCTGATTTACCAAAATGGTTCTTGCAGGCAGTCACAAGAGAGTTCTCAATTGCCTCAAGTAAAGTTTCTTTACTGATGTTTTTCTCCTGCTCTAATATATTTAACGCTTCTAATAACTCATTGCTCATTATTTTTTCCTCCTATTTGTGTTATCGTGCGCTTTAATTAAAAATCCAATGCCTGACGTATAAGCGCAATGTCACTCTTATTGAATGTAGTCTCATTGCCGTCTTCATCGGTTATTGTCACTGTATCCTTATCATAGGCTTTAAGCAGACCATAAAATTCCTTTGATTTGTTGATAGCCCTGTATGTGCGAATCTCTATCTCCTTATTCATATTGCGCACATAGTCCTTTTCCTTCTTGAGAGGTCTTCCAAGCCCCGGCGAGCTGACCTCGAAGGTGTACGAATCAGGAATATAGTCCTCTCTGTCGAGAATCTCATTCATCTGCCTTGCAACCACTTCACAGTCATCAACAGTTATGCCACCCTCCTTATCGATATATGCTCTCAGATAGTTCATGCCGCCTTCCTTAACATACTCGACATCAACAAGCTCAAAATTCATGCTGTCAAGAATTGGTTGTATAAAGCTCTCTGTCTTTGCCTCATATACACTTGCCTTTGACATTTTATCACCTCTCTTTTGATTATATGGCTGTAACTATTCACAATTGCTGTGAATAGCTGCCTGATGTTTATAAACGTGAATTGAGAGAGGACTTTTGCCCTCTCTCAATCTAGTCAACGTTGTTATCATAGGTATAATAGCACTATCAGAAAAAAAAATCAAGTTTTTTTAAAAAAGTACTTGCTTTTTTTAAAACTCCATGATAGTATAATACACGGTTCGTTGGTCAAGCGGTTAAGACGCCGCCCTCTCACGGCGGAAACACGGGTTCGATTCCCGTACGGACTGCTCACTGATATTTATTTAATTAAATACAGCCCAACCCGAAAGCATCGCATTTATGCGATGTTTTTTTATTTTTAGATTGTTGCTGACGCCGGACGCACTCGCAGCAGTAAAATACACCTTGCATGCGCTAACGCTACGCTGTCAAGATACTGTACGAATTATGCTTTTTAGGCTTCCTCTGCTTGACGAAACCGTCGAAACGCGCCATCCGTGGCGCGGTTCTCCTTGACTTGCCTTCCATGGCAAGTCATTTCTGTGTTTCATAGGCATAATTCTACAGTATCTAAACAGCTTCGCTAGTCACGCATGCAAGGTGTATTTTACTGCTGCGGGTGCGTCCGGCGTCTATCCACGCTTTGATAAAATAATTCTACCTAACAAGAAAATGCCTTGAAATATTCTGTTTACCACAAAATACTCCAAGGCATAAATAATTTAAGTATAAGCCTGAATTAAAAATTAATCATAATTAATCATCGTATCCGTTAGGATTGTTCTTCTGCCATCTCCATGAGTCGGCACACATCTCCTTAATACCATACTGTGCTTCCCAGCCGAGCTCTCTCTTGGCCTTTGATGGATCACAGTAGCATGTAGCAATATCGCCAGGTCTTCTAGGCTTTATTGTATAAGGAATCTTAACACCTGTTGCAGCCTCGAAATTCTTTACGATATCAAGCACGCTGTAGCCGTGTCCTGTTCCAAGATTGTAGATGCAAAGACCTGCGTTCTCCTCAATTTTCTTTAAAGCCTTGACATGTCCAACCGCAAGGTCAACTACATGGATGTAATCTCTCACACCTGTTCCGTCAGGAGTATCATAGTCATCTCCGAATACTCCAAGCTCTTTTAGCTTGCCTACTGCCACCTGTGTGATGTAAGGCATGAGGTTGTTTGGAATACCGTTTGGATTCTCACCCATTGTACCACTCTTATGAGCTCCGATTGGATTGAAGTAACGAAGAAGAATAACGTTCCACTCATTATCTGCCTTATAGATGTCCATAAGTATCTGCTCAAGCATAGACTTTGTCCAGCCGTATGGGTTTGTACACTGTCCCTTTGGACACTCCTCTGTGATAGGAATCTGTGCAGGATCTCCGTATACTGTAGCTGATGAAGAGAAAATGATGCTCTTGCAGCCATTCTGTCTCATCACATCAACAAGTGTAAGTGTTCCTGCAATATTATTGTTATAGTACTCCCAAGGCTTTGCCACAGACTCTCCTACTGCTTTGAGTCCTGCAAAGTGAATACAGCTATCTATCTTTTCTTCCTTAAAAATCTTATTTAATATGTCTCTGTCAAGGATATCTCCCTTATAGAACTTTACTTCTTTGCCTGTAGAGCCTTAACTCTGTCAAGTGACTTCTCAGATGAATTTGAAAGATTGTCAAGTACTACAACATCGTAGCCTGCATCAAGAAGCTCCACAACATGTATGGCTTCCGATATATCCGGCTCCACCAGTAACTAAAATTGCCATAATAAATATCTCCTTTTCATTTTTGTTAAATTTATTGTAGCGCATTTGCTCATTTTTGTATAGAATAAAATGTAGAAGAAATATGTAAAAATGTTGTAAAGGTAGGCAATATGAACAATAAATACAAAAATTCCTATATCGTAAAAGAAAAAGAGCTTGTATCTCTGTCCGTATATAACGTAGGCTTCCAGAGCTGTGACAGCCTGTATCAGTGGGGACCGGGTATCAGAGACCATTATCTGATTCACTATATCATAAGCGGTAAAGGCCGCTACACTGTAAATGGCAGTGTTCACACATTAACTCCCGGTGATGCGTTTCTCGTATATCCAAATACCGAAGTGATTTATCAGGCTGATGCGCAAGATCCTTGGGAATATACCTGGGTAGGCTTTACCGGCAGCGATGCTGCAACCATTTTAAGAGCCACTGATTTCACAAAAGCGCATCCATACATACACAGTGTATCGAACGGAAACGAAATCCAAAGACAGCTCATGCATATATACGACGCCAGAGGCACAGAATTTGAAAATGCACTCGAAATGACCGGGCGACTCTACACCACCCTCGCTCTTTTTGTCAGCGCCGCCACATCAAAACCACCGCAAAACAGCGCAAACTCCTATGTACAAAAGGGCATCGAATACATCTCCGCCAACTATTCATACCCTATCACCGTTGAGGATATTGCATCATATATAGGCTTAAGCCGAAGTCACCTGTTCCGTTCCTTCCAGAGCATCCTAGGTGTATCGCCAAAGGAATATCTGACCGATTTCAGAATCAAACAGGCATGCTATCTGCTTAAACACTCCTCATTGTCCATCACAGCAATTGCAGGCTCTATAGGGTTTGATAATAGCCTTTATTTTTCAAAGACCTTTCATAAAATAAAAGGCCTTTCGCCTAAGGAGTATCGCAGTAAATACAAAAAAGCTCAAGAATAAAAAAGCTACCGGGCTTCACATGAAGCCCGGCAGCTTTTTCATATATCTCTTTATGCTAAACTAAGCAAGCTTAGATTTAGCAACCTCTACTAATTTAGCAAATCCTGCTGCATCTGTAACAGCCATATCAGCTAATACCTTACGGTTAAGGTCAACGTTTGCTAACTTTAAGCCGTGCATGAACTGGCTGTATGAAAGTCCGTTGAGACGAGCTGCTGCGTTGATACGAGCAATCCATAACTGACGGAACTGTCTCTTTCTCTCTTTACGTCCAGCGTATGAGCTTGTAAGTGCTCTCATAACTGACTGCTTTGCTACTCTATACTGCTTAGATCTAGCGCCTCTATAACCCTTTGCTAACTTTAATGTTCTGTTATGTCTTTTCTTAGCGCCTAAACCGCCTTTAACTCTTGCCATTTGTTGATTCCTCCTTAACTAATACTACCGATTACATGTATGGTAAAATCTTCTTCATATTCTTAACATTTGTCTCATCTGTCATTGTTGCTTTTCTGAGATTTCTCTTTGTCTTTGTTGTTTTCTTAGTTAAGATATGTCTCTTGTAGGCTTTATTTCTTTTTAACTTTCCTGTTCCTGTAACTTTGAAACGTTTTGCAGCTGCTCTGCTTGTTTTCATTTTTGGCATTGTGTGTTCCTCCTTAAATTGTTATCTCTTTTCTGCCAGCACCATACCGATGCTTCTTCCTTCAACCTTTGGTGCTTTCTCCACTACCGCTACATCTGAAAGATTCTCCGCTATATCATCAAGGATATGTTTGCTTGCATTCATATGAGCCATCTCACGTCCTCTGAATCTGAGTGTGATCTTTACCTTATTTCCTTTTGCAAGAAATTTCTTTGCAGCATTCATCTTGGTATTCAAGTCGTTAGCCTCAATGTTAGGTGAGAGACGAATCTCTTTCAATTCAACGGTCTTCTGCTTTTTCTTTGCATCCTTTTCCTTACGGGCCTGCTCATAACGATACTTACCATAATCAATCACCTTACATACAGGTGGCTTTGCATTTGGTGCTATCTTTACTAAATCAAGTCCTGCCTCGTCTGCAATCTTTTGAGCTTCTCTTGAAGAAACAATTCCTAACTGCTCTCCATCCGCTCCAATCAGTCGAACTTCTCTGTCTCTGATCTGTTCATTAATCATTAATTCGCTAATGGTCTTGTACCTCCATAAAAAATAGTGGATAGGCAGACTATCCACTATACAATCTTCAACACAAATGTTTGAAAATATTAACGCTAAGTCGCGCCATTGCGCTTAGGTGAGAGTGGATACTCTACTTTGTTTTCATACAACTACTAGAATATAGCACAGACAATTTCTGTTGTCAACACTTTTATCTAAATTTCTATAATCTAATATGTACCAAGAATCTTAAGGGCAATTGCCTCTTCCCTTATGCCTCTTAACGCATTCTGCACCGCTGTATCTGTAAAACGTCCTTCAAAATCAACAAAGAACCTGTACTCCCACGCCTTATCAGATATCGGACGAGACTGGATATTTAACATATTGATTCCATTGTATATAAAGTGTGCCAGCATATGATATAGTGCACCACTCTTGTGAGGTGTCTCAAAGCATATGCTTATCCTGTCCGCATCTCTGCGGCATACCCTTTTAGCCGACACAATTATAAACCTTGTTGCATTGTTTTTATTGTTCTGTATGCGGCTCTCAAGCACCTGAAGCCCGTATATATCAGCCGAGATATGGCTAGCTATGCCAGCCTGTGTGATATCTCCGTCATCCTTTACCTTCTTTGCAGAAAAAGCTGTATTCCTGACTGCCACCTGGTTAATATCCTTATGCTCATCAAAAAAATCTGAGCACTGCATAAGCGCCTGTGGATGTGAGTACACAGTCCTGATATCAGAAATCTTTGCACCCGGAAGTCCCATCAGACTGTGGTCGATGCGTATAATCTGCTCCCCAACTATATAATTGTCGTATTCAACAAGCAGATCATAGTTTTCCGATACAATACCGGCTGAAGAATTCTCTATCGGAAGCACTGCATAATCAGCCTTTCCGCATTTGATATCCTCCATGGCATCCTTCCAGGAATCCACGTTGTAGCCATTACAGTTCTCACCAAAGTATGTCTTCATGGCAAGCTGTGAATATGCACCCTCAACTCCCTGAAACACAATCCTTGCATTGGAAAAATCCAGGCTGTCTACCTCAGTAAAGTTTTCCTTCTCCACTATGCCATGCTCAGTCATAAGCTGATACTGCTTCTTTCTACTGGTCGACATAATCTGTTCAAAAAGCTCAACTATACCGTGCTTCAAAAACTCATCATCTGCAAGAGACGATAATTTCTCAAGCTTTTCATCCTCTCTCGTCTTGTCAAAGACCTTTTTGCCGGTGGTTATCTTATACTCGGCAACGTGCTTTGAGATATCCATTCTTTCCTTATATAATCTGACTATTTCACTGTCTATCTCATCGATAGACGCTCTCAATTTCATTAAATCTTCCATTATTGTCTCCTAAAAAAGATATAATAAAATATTATTACAAAATTTATAGAAAGGCAAGTAATCCTTGAAAGATTTATCATATATAGATATAATTAAGTTAATATCTAAGCATAAATCTCATATACCCTCGGGAGAATTACATGAAAAAATATCTAAAAATAATTATTCCACTAATTTTAATATGCATCACAGGCCTTGTTATATACCATTTTGTATCAAAGGTAAAGCTTAATTCATCCTATGTAAATGGTAATACTGCAGGTAATCTGTACAATGCCGGGCTCTTCTGTGAAAGTGACGGTGAAGTATTTTTCTCAAATACAAACGACAACGGCAGGCTGTATGCCATGAATATTGACGGCAGCAATATACATAAACTGAGCAATGACACAGCCATGTACATAAACGCAGATAAAAACTATGTCTATTACGTGAGAAACAACAATCAGAAAATCACAAGCCAGACCTTCTTTTCATATGACAGGAACAGCCTCTGCCGCATAAAAAGAATGGCCACAGCTCCACCGTGCTGGATCCTGACCCATGCATCTATGCATCCCTGATAGGCAACTACATATATTATCTGCACTATGACACACAAACAGCTACCTCTCTATACCGTATCAGAATAGATGGAGAGAAAAAAGAAATAAAAAGTCACTATCTGTTCACCTGCAACACATCAGACCGGTATTTTTTATTATAATAATCCAAAAAACGGACAGCTATACAGATATGACACTGCTTCACAGAGTGAAGCCTTATTCTACGACTGCAACTGCTACAAGCCGGTTGTGCTGGATGACACAAATGTGTACTACATAGATGTAAATCGTGACAATGCAATTGTCCATGTCAATATCAACAATCCAAATCCTGTGGTTTTAACGGAAGCCAATATTGAGCATTACAATGTATATGGCAGTCTGATATTCTATCAGCGCGGCGGTGATAATCCGGCACTGTGTGTTGTAAAAAATGACGGCACCGGCTTTAAAGAGCTTGCTAAGGGTGAGTTTTGCAACATAAACGTAACATCACAGTATGTGTATTTCACAGATTTTGTCTCGAATAAAGAGTACTGTACATCCACACAGAATCCGGATACAATAAAAGCTTTACAGCCATAACAGATAATTTCATTAAAAAGAACACGCATGATTAATCAACTCATGCGTGTTTTTTATTAATTCATATAAAATTCAAATCTTGATCTGTATATATCACTGCACTTTCCGGTATTCTGGTCTATCGCAATAACTGAAAGCACATTATTTCCCTCAGGAACAGGTATTGGAGCTGTATACTCTGTTGATGCAGCACTCGGATCTGACGAATCCCAAGTATAGTATACCTTGCAATTTTCAGGTACTGTGATTGTAATGTCTGTCTGTGCACCAAATGTACCTCCGTCAGGGTCTATCTCCGGTGCATCCGGTGCCTCAAACTCGATTTCATACTTGGCAGATGCCACCTCGCTTTTGATTCCTCTGTCATCAACCGCAACAGCTGTTATCTCATATGTGCCTTCCTGGTCCAGGGTGATCGGGCTATAATATCTTTCTCCTCTGGTCAAAGGATCATCCGAATCATATGAATAGTATATTTTGGTATCGCTGTCTGCATCTATAGAAAGCTCAATAGTCTCTCCATACTTGCCACTGCTCTTGCTAAACTGCGGTTTAGATACAGTATAATCCGCAAAAAGCTTTAAAACAGATGCATCCTTAGCACTCTCACGCAGCGCAACAATTGCATCATAATCCTTTTTTGATTCATAAATCGAGATAAGCTGCTTATAAGCCTCTTTGCTCTTTGGATCAATATTGATAATTTCCTGATACAGCACAAGAGCGGCATCATAATCCTTCTTCGACATATATATATCAGCCAAAGCAAATCTGACATCTGTATTATCCGAATCAATCGACAAAGCCTTCTCATAATAAGAAACCGCGGAATTTATATTCCCCGCCGAATAAGCTGCCTTTGCCTGCTTCACCTGATAATCAAATGAATTGTCATGTGATCTGCTTACATTACGTGTAATAGCTGCAATAAGTATTACAATTGCTACAGCGCACACTACAGCTGATATAATAATTATCTTCTTCTGCTGCGCTCTCTTTGCCCTCTGTCCGTCAGACTGCGGCTTCTCACACGGTTGTTTCGTCTGAGACAGCTGCTCACCTGTCTGAGCCTGTCTCACTTGCTGCTTTACAGACTGTGACATTCTGTCCGGTTTTTGTCCGTTCCACTGACCGGCACTATGAAGCTGTTCCCTCACCGGCTCATCAAACCTGATTGTCCTATCAGACACAGGCTTTGCAGTCTTTTGTCCATCAGTTCGCCTGTCATCATTTCCAACCAGATTATCAAGATAATCATCAAATTCGTTGTAATCAGGCACTATCTGAACCGGATGCCCACAGACATCACAGTACAGACTTCCCGCCTTCAATTCATTACCACAATTGGCACATCTCATACATCTAATCCTCTTACTTATTGTCTAATTGTCTAATTATCTCTTCATAGCCTCGACACAATTGCTCATGAGCATCGCAATTGTCATAGGACCTACACCGCCCGGTACAGGTGTGATATGTGACGCTTTAGACACAACAGAATCAAAATCCACATCACCACACAGCTTATTTTCAGCATTTCTGTGGATTCCAACATCAATTACAACCGCACCATCCTTCACATATGAAGCATCTATAAACTTAGGCTTTCCTATTGCCACTATAAGTATATCAGCATTTTTACATACATCTTTTAAATCCTTTGTATGTGAATGACATACCGTAACAGTTGCATTCTCCCTAAGCATGAGAAGTGACATAGGCTTGCCGACTATATTGCTTCTGCCAACCACAACACAGCTTTTACCATCAATATCTATATTGCTTCTCTTTAAAAGCTGAATGATACCGGCCGGAGTACACGGCAAAAAACCAGGCTTTCCTATAACCATCGCTCCAACACTCTGTGGACTGAAGCCATCAACATCCTTCTTCGGGTCGATAGCATCAATAACCTTGTCCTCATCGATATGCTTTGGCAGCGGAAGCTGACAGAGAATACCATTTACAGAAGCATCAGCATTGAGCTTTTCGATAAGTTTTAATATCTCATCCTCCGTAGTCTCCTCTGCAAGTTCATACGAAAGCGATTTGATTCCGACATACTCACATGCCTTTTTCTTGTTGCGAACATACACTGATGATGCAGGGTCATTTCCGACCTGAATCACCGCAAGGCAGCCCTCGATACCTTTTTTCTTAAGCTCTGTCACTTCTTCCTTAAGCTCATCCTTAATCTGTGTTGAAATTAATTTTCCGTCTATTAGATTAGCCATATTTCCTCCTAGAATAATCCTGTGATCACACCATTGTCATCCACATCAATGCCGTATGCAGCCGGCTTCTTTGAAAGTCCCGGCATAGTCATAATAGAACCGTTTACTGCTACAACAAAGCCTGCACCTGCTGACGCATAAACCTCACGTACGTTGATTTTAAAGCCGCTCGGTCTGCCAAGCTTCTTAGCATCATCAGAAAGCGAATACTGTGTCTTTGCCATACATACAGGGAAATCTCCCATTCCAAGGTCTGTAATTCTCTTAAGTTCTCTCTCTGCTGCCGGAGAATATGTAACACCATCTGCTCCATATATTTCTTTTGCAACAGTTTCAATCTTTTCCTTAAGTGACAGGCTATCATCATAGAGCACCTTAAAATTGCTTTCCTTGTGCTCGATTGTTTCAAGTACCTTGTTGGCAAGGTCAATTCCGCCTTCGCCACCCTTCTCCCATACCTCTGAGAGTGCAAATTCACAGCCTCTTTCCTTACAGAACTGCTCTACAAAATCAGTCTCAGCCTTGGTGTCTGTGACAAATGAATTTAATGTGACAACTACAGGCACACCAAACTTGTGAAGATTCTCAATATGCTTCTCAAGATTTACGATTCCAGCCTTAAGTGCATCAAGATTCTCTGATGAAAGCTCATCCTTCGGCACGCCGCCATTATATTTTAATGCTCTGATTGTTGCAACAAGTACAACTGCATCCGGCTTAAGTCCTGCCATACGGCACTTGATATCAAAGAACTTCTCTGCGCCAAGGTCTGCGCCAAAGCCTGCCTCAGTGATAACATAGTCTGCAAGCTTTAATGCTGTCTTTGTGGCACGGACACTGTTACAGCCATGTGCTATATTGGCAAAAGGTCCACCGTGAACTATTGCCGGTGTATGCTCAAGTGTCTGGATAAGGTTCGGCTTTAAGGCATCCTTTAAGAGAGCTGCCATAGAGCCTGTAGCCTGAAGATCATCGGCTGTGACAGGCTTTCCGTCAAAGGTGTATGCCACGATAATTCTGCCAAGGCGCTTCTTTAAATCTGCCATATCATCGGCCAGACAGAGTATTGCCATAATTTCAGATGCTACAGTGATGACAAAATGATCTTCTCTGACCATTCCGTCCATCTTGCTTCCAAGACCAACAACGATATTTCTAAGGACACGGTCATTCATATCCATACATCTCTTCCATACAATCTGGCGTGGGTCGATACCAAGCTCGTTTCCCTGCTGGATATGATTGTCAAGAAGTGCCGCAAGCAGATTGTTCGCAGATGTAATTGCATGAAAATCTCCTGTAAAATGAAGATTTAAATCCTCCATTGGGACAACCTGTGCATATCCGCCACCGGCTGCTCCTCCCTTGATACCAAAGCAAGGTCCAAGTGACGGCTCACGAAGTGCGATAAGTGCTTTCTTTCCCAGGCGTCCAAATGTCTCTCCAAGACCTACGCTTGTGGTTGTCTTTCCCTCTCCTGCAGGAGTCGGGTTTATAGCTGTAACAAGTATGAGCTTTCCGTCAGGATTTTTCTTTGTGCGATTGATAAGCTCATCAGAAATCTTTGCCTTATACTTTCCATAAAGCTCTAAGTCATCCTCTTCAATCCCTATAGATGCTGCTACATCCTTGATTGGAAGCATTGTAGCTTCCTGTGCAATCTGAATATCTGTTTTCATTTTTCTTTGCTCCTTTGTGTTAATTATTCTCTAATATAGTATCTAATTCCTCTTTAGTCACCAGAACCTTGCGGGGCTTTGTCCCCTCCTCAGGTCCCACTACACCGGCCTCTTCGAGCTGATCCATGATGCGGGCCGCCCTGTTGAAGCCAATTTTAAGGTATCTTTGAAGCATTCCAATTGAAGCCCGTTCCTTATCTGTGATAATTGACGCTGCCTCCGCAAAGTAAGAGTCCCTGCCATCATCCGTGTTTTCCACATCTGAAATGGTAACGGTTGTATTTGTCGTATCATTCGACAGGCTCTCCATCTTTTGTGCCACATCATTACTGTACTGTGCATTCTCATTATTTTCAATAATAAATTTCACAATATCGGAAACTTCTTTATCTGAAACGAATGCGCCCTGTACTCGAAGGGGCTTCGGAACACCCTGTGGGTCAAATAACATATCTCCCTTTCCAAGGAGCTTTTCCGCACCATTCATATCAAGTATGGTACGACTGTCAACACCGCTTGTAACCGCAAATGCGATACGGCTTGGCATATTCGCCTTGATGAGACCTGTAATAACATTAACAGAAGGCCTCTGTGTAGCTATAATCAGATGTATACCGGCTGCTCTCGCAAGCTGTGCCAGCCTGCATATTGCCTCCTCTACATCCTTTGATGCAACCATCATAAGATCTGCAAGCTCGTCCACTATAATGACAATCTGTGGCATCTTTGGCGGTTTTTCTGTATCCTTGCCATCCATTGCATCAATCATGGCATTGTAACCGTTTATTTCCCTGACACCGCTGTTTGCAAACTTCTCGTATCGGTCTGTCATCTCTGAAACCGCCCAGTTTAATGCTCCTGCAGCTTTTTTAGGATCTGTAACAACCGGAATCATCAGATGAGGTATGCCATTGTATACACTAAGCTCAACCACCTTCGGGTCAATCATAATCAGCTTTACCTCATCCGGCTTTGCCTTGTATAGTATACTCATGATAATTGTATTGATACAAACTGACTTACCTGAGCCGGTAGCACCTGCAATTAAAAGATGTGGCATTTTTGCGATATCCGTAACCTTAACCTTGCCTGCAATATCTTTTCCCACTGCAAAGGTAATCTTTGATTTGGCATTTTTAAATTCTTCAGACTCCACAAGCTCCCTGAAGGAAACAGCAACACTCTGGCTGTTTGGCACTTCGATGCCCACAGCGGCTTTTCCCGGAATAGGAGCCTCGATTCGTATATCCGCGGCTGCCAGATTAAGCTTTATATCATCTGCCAGATTCACAATCTTTGATACCTTCACTCCAAGCTCCGGTGTGATTTCAAACCTTGTAACAGCAGGACCGCAGCTTATATTATTCACCTTCGCATTCACCCCAAACACATTAAGAGTCTGTTCAAGCTTTGCCGCCGTCTCACGCAGATGAGCCTGCGAATCACCGGTTTTACCCCTGTCAGGAGCCTTAAGCAGATCAACAGTCGGAAATACATACGGCTTCTGCTGGATTGCATTTTCTGCGTCATTTACCGCTATCTGCTCGCTGACTTTTTCAACCTCTTTGGCGAGCTCATCTTTGTCTGATTTGACATTTTTCTTACCTGGCTCTGCTGCAGGTGGTTTTGTCATTACCGCATCTGCAGCCGGAGCTGATAATTTTGATTGCAGCTCATTATCTTTTTGTATGCCAAAATCATCAGATATATCAGGCTCCACGCAGCCCGATATAGGTATCTGCGACACATGGACTTGCAGCTGCTGCGCCCGAGCCGTCCGGTTTCATTCCATTAATCTGCTGCAGGGTCTTTCTGCCAAGCTCATCTGTACTATCACTATCGGCTGTTCCACCCAAAACCGAAACAGGCTCCGATGCCACACCAAAGTCCGGTGTCTGCACTATTTCCCCTGCATCCCCTGATGTAAGGCTTGTCGTCTTTTTCTCCTTTATTGCAGGTGAACTCGGATAATTCTCTATAGTTATCTCACCAAGCGCATCTGTAGCAGCTGCACCTTGTCCAAATATCCCCACATGCGCTGTATCACTACCTGCCATGCCTGAATCCAGCACGTTTTCACTGCCATCAATTTTTGTATCAAGTGACACGCCTGTTATCTTATTGTCCATCCTTCGGCCGGCACGCTTACTCCTTCTGCCACCTTTTGCAGCCTCCTTTATGTCACTGTCTGTATCATCTGAAGCTAAACCCTCTCTTGTCTGACGCTCTCTTGACTTATACTGCCGATACTCCTGATATCTCTCATTATTCTCACGCGCTGACTCGTATACCTTTCGTCCGCCGTTTCTCATACCCTTCATAAATGATTTACCGGTAATGAGCACAAGACAGATAATCATCACAACTATTGTCACCACGTATGCACCTATAATTCCTACCGCCGGAACTAAAATGCAGCCTATAAGAGCACCTATAAATCCACCACCTGAATGCCTTTCAACACTGTCAATGTATGACTGCACCGGCGAAACCGCGAATTCACCATACACTGCCAGGTACATAAACACACATATAAACCATATGAAAACTATGGTCATAACAAGCTTCATGATAGCATATGAATTGCCCTTATTGGACACAGCAAAAAAAGCTGCCCACCAGAAGCACAAGCGGAAAAATATATGCCACCATTCCAAATACACCAAAAAGGAAACCGCTTACTGCGTTTCCCAAATGACCGCCTATCCCAAAATTGCTTATAAATAAAAGGATTGAAACAGCTACTACTATCCAGAGAAATATTTCCTTTTTAAAGGCCTGCTGCCTCTCTATCTGAGCCATTCTCTCCTTTTTTGTCTGTCTTTTTGCTGAGGATTTCTTCCTCGTTGCCATGTAACTAACCTCCGTGTTTTGATTTACAGAGTATATAATAACATATTTCTTCTGTTCTGTGTAAATTTTCTAAAGTAATTTTTCGATTTTGTGATTAAAGGGTCAAAAGGTATCATCGATGCATGCTTGAATGCAATTCAATGTATACCTTATTGACCCGCACTACACCGAGAAAGTAGCAATTTGCTGCGGGGACGTAGCAAATTAGCGAATTTCGAGGTGGAGTCAGATTACGGGAATGCGTAGCATGTAGTAATCTGATTAATCATAAATGAGGTAAAAAATACCCCGCCATGAATGGCGGGGCAAAATGTTATGCAAAAACCACAATTTCACCAAAATATTTTATTCACCAATAAGGTAATTGTATAATCCCTCATATTTGAATTTCGAAGCATTCCAAGAGAAATCATTAGCCATGCCCCTGTCCACAATCTGGTTCCACTCACGCTTCTTATCGAAGAAGATGTGCTTAGAATAATTGATGACTGCAAGCATCTCATCGGCATTGTAGTTTGAGAATGAGAAGCCATCTCCTGAATTCTCATACTCATTGTAAGGCTTAACCGTATCCTTGAGACCTCCTGTCTCACGAACAATCGGAACGGTACCATAACGGAATGAGATAAGCTGTGTCAGACCGCAAGGCTCAAACCTGGACGGCATCAAGAATGCATCAGCAGCCGCATAGAGCTTGTGAGCCAGATCATCGGAGTAACATATATTTGCCGAAACTCTGTCAGGGTATTTCCATGCATAGTGTCTGAACATATTCTCGTACTGAGGATCTCCTGTACCGATAACAACAAGCTGTGTGAAATCGTCCACGATACCTTCAATCACATGATTGATAAGGTCAAGACCTTTCTGGTCTGTAAGTCTTGAAATAAGACCTATCATGTACTTCTTTTTATCAACCGCAAGGCCAAGATCCTGCTGAAGCTTTGTCTTGTTGTTGAACTTCTTCTTTCTGAAATCGGAAGCATTGTAATTGCAATAGATTCTGCCATCAGTCTGTGGGTCATAGGCATTGTAATCAATACCGTTTACGATACCCTGCATATCAAAATGTCTGGCACTTAAGAGTCCGTTCAATCCCTCACCGTAGTACTCTGTCTGAATCTCGTTTGCATATGTATCACTGACAGTTGTGATATAGTCAGCATATACAAGACCACCCTTAAGCATATTTGCGTCCTTCTTGAACTCAAGCTTGTCCGGTGTGAACAGATTGTCTGTAAGACCTGAAACACCCTGTACCCACTCCCTGTCCCATATTCCCTGGAACTTAAGATTGTGGATAGTGATAATTGTCTTGATACCCCAGAAGAATGGATTTGCGGCAAACTCATTCTTTAAGTATACAGGCAGAAGACCTGTCTGCCAGTCATGACAGTGTATAATATCCGGCTTAAAATCAATAAGCGGGAGCATTGAAAGTACAGCCTTGTCAAAAAATGTATACTTCTCAATCTCAAACTTAGTGTCAGAAGTATATGGAGAAAATCCTGTAAAGAACTCCTGATTGTCAATAAAGTAATATGTAATGCCGTCCTGCTCATATTTGAGCACTCCGACATACTTGTCCTGCACGTATGGACCTGAGCTCATATAAAAATGGGTAACATACTCAAAATTATTGCGATACTGCTCCGGTATACAGCTATAATCCGGTATTACAACCCTTACATCCCAATAGTTCTTGTCAAACTCTTTAGGAAGTGCACCGCACACATCTGCAAGACCTCCTGTTTTTTATAAATGGTACACACTCTGAAGCTACAAATAGAATCTTTTTCATATTCTCCTCCCGCTAAAACCCGTGATATATAATATTTAGTTTACTCTTCCCAATTGTGGTATACTTCCTGGACGTCGTCATCATCGTCAAGAAGGTCTAAGATACGGCCGATATTTGTGATGTCAGCTTCATCTGTCAGTGTGACATATGTCTGTGGAATCATTGTGACCTCTGCTGAAGCCATTGTGATGCCTGCCTCCTCAAGAGCAGTCCTGACTGCATCAAAATCAGCAGGTGCAGTTGTGATTTCGTAGCTGTCATCCTCATCGGCGAAATCCTCAGCGCCTGCATCGAGTGCCTGCATCATAAGGTCATCTGCGTCCATATCGCACTCTTCCTTGTCGATGATGATCTGACCCTTCTCGTCAAACATGTATGATACACATCCCTGTGTACCGATGCTTCCCTGTCCCTTTGTAAAGGCATTGCGGACATTGGCCGCTGTACGGTTCTTATTGTCTGTAAGACACTTTACGATAATAGCTGTGCCTGATGGTCCATAGCCCTCATATGTAGCTGTCTCATAGTTTACACTGTTGCCGTCTCCTGCTGCCTTTTTGATACCTCTTTCGATTGTATCGTTTGGCATATTGTTGGCCTTTGCCTTGGCAACTACCTGTGCAAGCTTGAAGTTATTGGCAGGATCCGGTCCTCCCTCTTTAACTGCAACTGCGAGCTCTCTACCGATCATTGTAAAGATTTTGCCCTTTGCAGCATCATTTTTCTCTTTCTTATGCTTGATATTCGCAAATTTAGAATGTCCTGACATAATTTGTATCCTCTTTTCTACTTTTAAAAATAATCCATACCTTATAATATCATTTTTTCTCTTCCGGCGCAAGTTTCTTAATCATTACCTGCTTAATCACCTTATCCTCGACGCTCATAACAGAAAATCTGTAGCCATATGCGCTAATCACAGTCTTATCCCCCTCCTCCGGAATCTTATCCGAAAGCGATATGATAAAACCGTTAAGCGTCTCGTAAGCATCATCATCAACAGGCAGTGACAGCGCCTCCTTCACATCGGAAAACTCAGTCATGCCGTCCATTATAAATGTCTCGTCATCATTCTTTCTGATGTAGTTTTCTTCCTCATCGTGCTCATCCTCGATATTTCCGACAAGCTCCTCGAGTATATCCTCCATCGCGATAAGTCCAGATATCTGTCCGTACTCATCCACAACCATCGCAAGATGACTCTTTTTAGACTGCATCTTTTTAAACAGATCGTTGATATTTACCGTCTCTGGTATGAAGTCCACCGGCCGGATAAGCCCTTCTATGTCCTTGATACTGCTGCGGTAAACCTCATTTTTTTCAAAAAATGTAAAAGCATCCTTGATATGTAAGACTCCGATGATACTGTCAACATCGTTTTCATAGACCGGAAAGCGAGATTTGCCGGTATCTATGATAAATTCGATTGCATCGATAAAGGACATACTGCCGTCGAGGCTTACGATATTTTTGCGGTGAGTCATGATATCTTTTACTTCCTTATCATCAAACTCAAACACATTGTGTATCAGCTCTGCCTCAGATGCAAGGATCGTTCCCTGCTCATGCCCCTCCCTGACCATGGAAATAATTTCTTCCTCTGTGACATCATCATTTCCAAGTATTCCATCGAGAGTCTTTTTGTTGTTTTTCATTCCATAAAGCAATACTCCAATACACAAAAGAAGTATCACTACAAGTATCGATAAAATTATAATTGCATATAACATAATGTTTTATTATCCTATGTAATAAGTTCTAAGCTGATTTCAAGCGCCCTGTCTATTTTAAGCAATGTGTCCTCATCAAGATGGCACACCTTATCCTTAAGCCTTTTTTTGTCGATTGTGCGAAGCTGTTCTAAAAGCACAACCGAATCCTTTGCAAGCGCATACTCCTTGCAGGCAAGCTCCACGTGGGTAGGCAGCTTTGCTTTATGCATCTGCGAGGTTATGGCTGCACAGATTACTGTCGGGCTGTGTCTGTTTCCGACATCATTTTGTATTATAAGGACAGGTCTTATCCCTCCCTGCTCTGAGCCTACAACAGGCCTTAAATCAGCGTAATAAATATCTCCTCTTTGAATAATCATACACGAATACACTCCATATTATGGTATACAAAAAGTATCTCCAGATTTTTCGAGTGTATTCTTAAAAGTTACACTTTTTTAGTTTTTGTGGTAAATTCTTGGAACACGCGGTGTGATAAGACATGCAAACTCATAGTTGAATCTGCCTGACATCTCGCCTAACTGCTCCATTGTGATTGTCTCATCCCCGTCTTTACCAAGCAGAGTAACTGCATCGCCTATTTTCACGTCAGGTATGTCTGTCACATCAACCATAAACTGATCCATACAGACTCTGCCGCATATAGGTGCTTTTTTTCCTTTTATGAGAACCCAGCCCTTGTTTGAAAGTCCTCTTGAATATCCATCACCATATCCCACCGGGACAGTTGCTATCCTCATAGGATGCTCTACCGTAAATGTGCCGCCGTAGCTTATATGCCTGCCCGGCTCAAGCTCCTTTACATAAGCAACCCTGCTGTGCAGTGACATGACAGGCTTTAGGGAGATTTTACTCTTGTCTACCTCCTCTGACGGCCACAGACCATAGAGTGTGATGCCTGCTCTTACCATATCCATATTGCACTCAGGGATTTCTACTATTCCTGCACTGTTTGAGCAGTGCTTAATCGGGATCTCGACTCCTCTTGCCTCAACAAGAGCTATCATCCTCTTAAAAAGATCAAACTGCTCAAAGGCAGGCTCCTTTGACAGCTCATCTGCCCTTGCAAAGTGAGTGAATATTCCCTCTATCATAATATTCGGCAGCTTAGCAATCTGTGCAATAATATCTGCACTTTCCTCTGTCACCTGAAAGCCTATACGGCACATACCGGTATCTATCTTGATATGTATCCTACAGGTTTTATTCTTAGCGACAGCGATACGCGATAGCTCCTTAGCTGTCTCATATGTACATACCGCCGGGCGCACATCGTTGTCCACTATCTCCTCAAACTGCTCCGGGAAGCTGAGTCCTAAAATAAGTATCGGCTTTTTCCTGCCTGCCGCAATAAGCTGCATTGCCTCGTTGCTTGTAGCAACGGCATAGCCCCACAGATACGGAAGCGGCTCCAGTACCTCTGAAACAGCCTCAGCGCCATGACCGTAACCATCAGCCTTTACGACTGCTGCCATCATTGTCCCCGGCTTTAGCTTATTATGCATCGACTCCATATTATATAAAATTGCATCCAGATCTATATCTGCTCTGATTCTGTTAATTGCCATTTTTTTCCACCTTAATCCAAACTTTATCTAATCCATCAATAATATCACTTGCTATCATACCATAAGAGCCGGTATTGTCAAATACCATATCACCGGCAAGTCCATGAATAAATGCACCGTATGCCGCAGCCTTTTTCGTGTCACGCCACTGTACCAGAAGACCTCCCACGATACCGCTTAGCACATCTCCGCTTCCGGCTGTTGCCATACCGCAGTTGCCGGACAGATTGATGAACTTTTCGCCATCAGCCGCTGCGATAATCGTACGAAAATCCTTAAGCACACAAGTCACATTGTACAAGCCTGCAAACTCTCCTGCCACACCGATGATATCCTCCTGTATATCAGCAATGCTCTTTTTCATAAGTCTGGACATCTCGCCCAGGTGCGGAGTCACAATGACAGGCATTTTATGCTCATTAAGTAAAGTCAAGTTGTCTGATATGATATTAAGCGCATCCGCATCAATCACAAGAGGTATCTCTGCTGTTTTTAGTACTGTTTCAACTAACATTTTGGCATTATCAGACTTTGAAAGACCTGGACCTATCACCACTGCATCTGCCCACTCAAGCTCTGTCTCAAGTGCTTTAGCTGACGCGATATCAGTACAAAGCAGTGCTTCCGGCAAAGCACATTGGATTATTGAGCGGTTGCACTCCGGCGTTATAATTTTCACAAGCCCTGCTCCGCTTTTGTATGCAGCCTTTGCCGAAAGCACCGCCGCACCGGCCATATTGCGGCTTCCTGCTATAACTAACAGTTTTCCGAAAGTTCCCTTGTTGGAGTGTGCCGGTCTGTTATCAAGCTTCTTTAAATCAGACTCATCAAGAGCCCTTACTGATGGCAGATTACCACAAAAGCTGTGGTCATCTATGCCTATAGGCACCACCTTAACCAGACCGCAATAATCACAGCCCGGCCACAGGAGAAGGCCCGTCTTCTTATAAGAAAAAGTATATGTGAAATCTGCTTTAAAAGTGCATCCCATCACATGTCCTTTATCAGAATCCACTCCCGACGGCACGTCGACCGCCACCCTGTAAGCATTTGCCTTGTTAACGGCTGAAATCACATCTGCTAAAGAGCCTTCTATGGCTCGCTTAAGCCCTGTGCCAAACAGTGCATCTATTATTACGTCACTTTTACACACACACTCAATATCAGAGACCACCTTAAAGCCATACCTTGCGTATATATTTTTCTGCAGCTCAAAGAGCTCGCTTCCTGCCTCATCTGTGCCAAAAGCATAGTACACCTTGCATCTGTATCCGGCCTGATTTAAAAGTCTTGCTATCGCGATACCGTCTCCTGCATTATTGCCTCTGCCGCATATCACGGCAAACTCCTTTGATTTATCAAAACATGCAACAAGCTCCCGGACAACACCGGCCGCAGCCTGCTCCATCAGCACCACCGAAGGAACCAAAAAGACCTGTGATGTTGTATCGTCCAGAAGCTTCATTTCATTACCTGTAACAATATATTCCAATATCAATTCCCCTTATTCTCATTGTTTGCATTATCAGTATTTGCATTATTGGCATTGAAAACCATAGGATCGTCATATTCAATATCAAAAAGATCTAAAACCTCAGCGCCAAAAATATCATGAAGATACGAATAAATCTCCCTGTTGTTAATATCTCTGTTCTGTTTTCTGATTACATTTTTCTTAAGTTCAACTCTTATATTTGCAATCCAGTCGTCAATTTCTTTTGATTCCAGTTTATTTTTCTCGATCTTTTCACTGAAATAATCCATCGATAAAAGCATCAGCCTGTCATTTACAGCTTTTATATTCTTCTGGATTTCAATAAGCTCTCCCTCAATGTTGTCAGCTTTCTCATTTATCTCATCTATAAGCTGCTTATCCTTGTCACGATTTTCATCGCCGTCATCTCCCATGTTGGCAACAATATTAGACATAATTTTCGACTTAAGCTTTTTTAAATTCTTAAGCTCATTGTTGTACTTTCCCTGCTGCTTTAACAGCTCATCCAGTTCTTTTTCCGTGGCTGATATTTCGTCAGTCTTACCATGAATGGCAAAAAGTCTGTGCCACTTCTGGTCTAAAACCAGTAAAGGCACCTTTTTTCCTTTTAATGCAGCCTCAAAATCTTTTTTATCATTCATAAGACTCACCTTCTATTTATTTTTGGAGTTTTTAACAATATTATAGCTGAGCTGCATAAGGCTGTCAGACAGATGAACACTCTCCACAACCACATCTTTATTTGGAATTTCAAGATCCACATGTGCAAAATTCCATATAGCCCTTATTCCTAAATCCACAAGCTTTGACGCAATAGAGTCAGCCTTTGACTTTGGCATGGTGAGCGCCGCAATATCCACCCTGTGTGTTCTGCAATACTCATCCAGCTCACTTAGCATAAGGATTGGAATACCTCGCACACTCTTTCCTGAAAGCTCAGGATTTACGTCAAAAAGCGCTGTTATGACAAAGCCAAGCTTTTCAAACTTTACATAATTGGCGAGTGCCTGGCCCAGATTGCCTGCACCGATGATAATTATTCTATGCTCTGTGTTAAGTCCCATTATCTTTCCGATTTCCTCGTAGAGAAACTGAACATTGTATCCGTATCCCTGCTGTCCAAAGCCACCGAAATTATTGAGATCCTGTCTGATTTGTGAAGCTGTCACTTTCATTCTGTGACTCAGATCGTTTGATGAAATACGCTCCACTCCCTCATCCAAAAGCTCTCCGAGATATCTATAGTATCGTGGCAGTCTTCTGATAACTGCCTGTGATATTTCTTTACTCAAGTCTTATTCCTCCAATCATCAGGATATCATTTCTCTTTTAAAGACAAAAACCCAAGATTAATTATAATTTTTTGAAGGTCATCTGTCAATGTGTTAAGAATTTAACATTCAAAAAATTCATAATTATCCCCGGGTTATATCTTATTCTAAGGCTAAAAACCAAATTTCAGATTAAATTGTCTTCTCAAGTTCCTCTCTGATTGCCTTGATGAAGCCTTCGCTGTTTAAAACAGTAGGATTTTCAATTGTTGTGATGAGTGCGAGATCCTTTGTCATCTTTCCGCTCTCAATAGTCTTTATGCAGGCTGCCTCAAGCTTGTCTGCAAACTCAGAAAGTGCCGGAATCTTGTCAAGCTCTCCTCTTTTTCTGAGTGCTCCTGTCCATGCAAAAATAGTAGCTACAGAGTTTGTTGATGTCTCCTCACCCTTTAAGTGCTTGTAATAGTGTCTCTGTACTGTTCCGTGTGCTGCCTCATACTCATAGTATCCGTGAGGGGATACAAGCACTGATGTCATCATGGCAAGTGAGCCGAATGCAGATGAGATCATGTCACTCATTACATCTCCGTCGTAGTTCTTGCATGCCCAGATAAATCCACCCTCAGATTTCATTACTCTGGCAACTGCATCGTCAATAAGTGTGTAGAAATATGTAATTCCAGCCTTCTCAAAAGCATCCTTATACTGTGCATCAAAGATTTCCTGGAAGATATCCTTGAAGGTGTGGTCATATTTCTTTGAGATGGTATCCTTTGTGGCAAACCATAAATCCTGCTTTGTATCAAGTGCATACTTAAAGCAGCTATGTGCAAAGCTCTCGATTGAATCATCCAGGTTATGCTGTCCCTGAATAACTCCCGCTCCCTTAAACTCATGGATTAGCTCTCTTGTCTCGGTTCCGTCTTCTGCTGTAAATACAAGCTCAGCCTTTCCTGGACCGGCTACCTTCATCTCTGTTGCCTTGTACACATCACCATATGCATGACGAGCGATTGTGATTGGTTTAACCCATGTCTTTACATTTGGCTCTATGCCCTTTACAACGATTGGTGCTCTGAACACTGTTCCGTCAAGCATGGCTCTTATTGTGCCGTTAGGGCTCTTCCACATCTCCTTTAAATTGTACTCTGTCATTCTGGCTGCGTTTGGTGTGATTGTCGCACATTTTACTGCGACACCGTATTTCATGGTTGCCTTTGCTGATTCAACGGTCACCTGATCATCTGTACGATTTCGCTCCTCTAAGCCCAGATCATAATACTCTGTCTTTAAATCGATAAAAGGTGTTAAAAGCTCATCCTTTATCATCTGCCAGAGGATTCTGGTCATCTCGTCTCCGTCCATCTCTACAAGGGGTGTTGTCATCGTAATCTTGCTCATTCTTAAATCTCCTTTACTTAATAAGGTTCTCCCAACCAAGGTGTTCCATATTTTTCTTTGAATTGTTTATATGCTCTCTGGCGCATTTTTCTGCCAGCAGTGCGTCATGATTCTTAATTGCCTCACATATCTGTTTATGCTCGTGAGTGGAGTTTTTGGCTCTTTTTGTCTCGCCGAGTGTCACCTTTCTCACCCTGCCGACATACTCATGATAGTCCTTTAATACCCTCATAAGCTCCTTGCTTCCGCCGGCCTCATACAGCAGCTCATGAAACCTATTGTCCAGCTCAAGAAGCTTCTTTGCATTGCCCTTTTTCTCGTGAAACTCCGTGAGATAAATATTCTCCTCCATAGCTGCCATCATCTCATCCGATATCCTCGTTGCAGCCCATCTGGCACAAAGTCCCTCAAGCAGAGCTCTTATCTCGTATATATCCCTGATATCGTCCGTGGAAACACCCTCCACGAACGCTCCCTTATTGGGGATGATAGACACAAGTCCCTCAAGCTCAAGCTGACGCAGTGCTTCCCTCACAGGAGTCCTGCTCACTCCAAGCTCATCACCGATATTCTTTTCCTTAAGCTCATCGCCCTTTGCAAATGTTCCTGCAAGTATACCATCCCTGATATGATTGTATACCTTGGCACTCAGGCTGTAATTATCATGTGACATGTACTAATCCACCTCACTATAATACTATATTAAGCTTTTTACAGCAATCAGTAATTTGAACTACAAGCTCATTATCTGTGATGGTAGTCACACGTCCCTCGTCGTACTGCTCATCTACCCATTTCTTTATCATGGTCACAAGCTTTGAGTTCTTATCTACTTTTCTGTCATCCGGCAGACGGTAGTAGGTGTTTATCCACAGCGCTATTCCTGCAAGTCCTGATGTATTGGACACAGCTACAAGAGGTGGTCTGTTTAAGAATTTACCTGTATCGAATATGTTGTAAATTTCCTCATTTTTGAGAAGTCCGTCAGCATGGATTCCGGCTCTCGTCACATTGAAGTTTCTGCCGACAAAAGGTGTACGGCTCGGCTGCACATATCCAAGCTCCTTCTCAAAGTACTCTGACAACTCTGTGATAACCGTTGTATCCATTCCATCGAGTGTGCCTTTAAGCTGTGCATACTCAAATACCATAGCCTCAAGTGGTGTGTTTCCGGTTCTCTCTCCGATACCAAACAGTGAACAGTTGACACCGCTTGCTCCGTAGAGCCATGCCGTAGTCGAATTGTTTACCGCCTTGTAAAAGTCATTGTGTCCATGCCACTCAATCTGTGATGAAGGCACACCTGCATGTGTGTTAAGTCCGTATATGATACCCGGAACGCTTCGAGGTATAACTGCTCCCGGGAAGTTTACTCCATATCCCATTGTATCACAGGCACGCACCTTAATCGGAATCTTGTACTCCTCCTGCAGCTTCATGAGCTCAACACAGAACGGAATAACAAAACCATATATATCAGAACGTGTGATATCCTCCAGATGGCACCTAGGGCTTATTCCTGTCTCAAGACACTCCCTGATGACTGACAGATACATATTCATTACCTCGCGTCTGGTCATCTTCATCTTATAGAAAATATGATAATCCGAACAGCTTACAAGTATACCGGTTTCCTTGAGTCCTATATCCTTTACAAGCTCAAAGTCCTTTTTGCTGGCACGAATCCACGATGTAACCTCCGGGAACTTATATCCTCTCTCGAGACACTTGTAAACAGCGTCCCTGTCCTTTTTGCTGTAGAGGAAAAACTCGCTCTGTCTGATTATTCCCTTAGGGCCACCAAGCTTATGTAAATAATCATAAATGGTAACAATCTGCTCCGTCGTGTACGGTGCTCTCGACTGCTGGCCATCTCTGAATGTAGTATCTGTAATCCAGATGTCCTCCGGCATATTGTGAGGCACTATTCTGTCATTGAATGCTATCTTAGGAACTTCTGAATAAGGAAAGAGATTTCTAAAAGTATTCGGCTCATCTACATCCACGAGCTGGTAAAAATGCTCTTCAAGCTGCAGTAAATTTGTTTTTTCGTTCATCAAAACTTCTCTCATCTTCACATCTCCTGTGCTTAGTTTTATCTTTTGAATAATTGTATACAATTATACTTTTGTGTCAATAAAAAAATTTAAATCTTAGTGTAACACTTTGTTATGTCTATCATAACCTAGAGTGTAAATAAATTTTATTGGAGGTCACTTATGAGTGATTTAGCAGCAACAAACTGTTCATGCAGCAATACAGATAACGGATGCGGATGTTCTTCGATTTTATGGATTATCCTGTTACTGTGCTGCTGTTGTGGAAATGGTAACGGAGGCTCTTTCTTCGGAGGAAACGACTGTGGAAGCGGCAATAACAGCTGTATCTGGGCTATCATCTTACTTTTCTGCTGTGGTGGCTTTGGCTGTGGCGGCAGCAGCAATAACGGCTGCGGATGTGGCTGCGGCTGCTGATTTACATTTTTACTGCGGGTCTTTTCGGCCCGCAGCTTTTTACGACTTTTCAGTATTCTTTTTTTGCCTGTGCTGCTCTTTTTCTTTGAGCTTTTCAAGGACTTTACATTCGCCCTTCACCCTGTGCTTTTT
>ENA-OQKK01000085-OQKK01000085.1-human-gut-metagenome-genome-assembly--contig:-NODE-85-length-33119-cov-4.070441_pt1 | contig 33119 bp, 26 predicted proteins | sample MGYA00242648_ERZ504797 | MGnify/ENA primary metagenome ERZ504797 (study PRJEB26092, sample SAMD00036412) | human gut metagenome | host: Homo sapiens | study: EMG produced TPA metagenomics assembly of... | reverse complement strand
TCAATAGCTTGCCGGTTGAAAATCAGATCGCTTATATGCAATGGAGTCTGATAGACAGGGCTGCCGGTTACTTGAGTGATGATTTGGTGGCACAAAATTTTGATTTTTATGGAAAAACACTATCCGGCAAACAGGCTAACCAACCTCGTTGGAAGCGTGCTGTAAGTACTGTAAATGGAGTACTGGGTGAAGCGGTAGGTCAGATGTATGTGGAGAAATATTTTCCGGCAGCCGCAAAAGAACGTATGGTGCAGTTGGTAAAGAATCTGCAGACCGCATTGGGAGAACGTATTCGGAATTTGGAATGGATGGGTGACAGCACAAAGATTAAAGCTATTGAGAAGTTGAATTCTTTTTATGTAAAGGTAGGCTATCCTGATAAGTGGAGGGATTATACCGGTTTGAATATTGAAAAAGATTCTTATTGGGCCAATGTGAAGCGTGCTACAGAATTCGAACTGGATTATATGTTATCCAAGGCAGGAAAGCCGGTTGACAGAGATGAATGGGGAATGACTCCGCAGACTGTCAATGCATATTATAATCCGACCACGAATGAGATTTGTTTTCCGGCGGGTATTCTTCAATATCCGTTTTTTGATATGAATGCTGATGATGCATTTAATTATGGAGCTATTGGCGTGGTTATCGGTCATGAAATGACTCATGGATTCGATGATCAGGGACGTCAGTTTGATAAGGATGGTAATTTGAAAGATTGGTGGACAGCCGAAGATGCCAAACGTTTTGAAGAACGTGCTCAGGTAATGGTGAATTTCTTTGATAGCATCCAGGTTTTGCCGGGACTCAATGCCAACGGTTCTTTGACTTTAGGTGAGAATATAGCCGATCATGGTGGTTTGCAGGTTTCTTTCCAGGCGTTCAAGAATGCGACAAAAGATGCTCCCCTGCTGGTAAAAGACGGATTTACTCCGGAACAGCGCTTCTTCTTGTCATACGCCGGAGTGTGGGCTGGCAATATCCGCGACGAGCAGATTCGTTTGCAAACCAAGTCTGATCCACATTCATTGGGCAGATGGCGTGTGAACGGAGCACTCCCTCAAATAGGTGCATGGTATGATGCTTTTGGCATTAAAGAGGGGGATCCTATGTATTTGGCTCCTGAAAAACGTGTTTCTATTTGGTAAGCTTTGTATGTAAAAGATAATAAGAAAGCATGGTAATTGCTGAGAATTCGGCATTTACCATGCTTTCTTTTTGGAATTTACATGATAAACACCTATTTTTGTGCCCGATGAAACGGAGACGATACATAGCATGGGTATTGATGTTGGTCAGCATTATCATGTTGACAGCATCTGTTCTGCCTCATCATCATCACCGGGAAATTCTTTGTTTGCAGCATGATATGACTTTGTGCGGCTGTCAATGTTCCGTGCAGCATCAGCAGCATAATAATAGTTCTGATGAGAATCATACATGTAATGCCGGATGTGTGACCAAGTTTAAAAGTGTAACTCCGGATCGGGCCCAAGACAGTGTTTCTCCTGATTATTCGTTTTGTTTGCTGTTATATACGGTGACGGATGTATTGGCGCTTTCATTGCGGTTGACAGAACACAACACATTACCTTATAATTACTATTTAGAAAAACTGCATTCTACGTGTCTTCCCCACGTAAAGGGGTTGCGTGCTCCTCCTTGCGATGTTCTTGCTTAACAGATAGAAAGTTTATCTTTTTATCCGCAACTTTGTTGCATTTTCTTTACACTAATTTTGCATTTAATAAAAAGTAAGAACAAATAATATCATCATGAAGAAACTTATCTTTATGGGAGTCTTAGGCTTGTTCCTCTTAGGCTCTTGCAACAGTAAATCGGGTCATGATCACGAAGGACACGATCATGGAACGGAGGAAGCACATAATCACGACCACGAAGGGCATGACCATAATCACGAAGGGCATGACCATGAAAAAGAAACCACGACCATGAGAATGAAGGTCACGAAGGGCATAATCATGAAGCGGAAGCTTCTGCAGCCGGACATTCCGATGAGATAATTCTGGCTCCAGAAAAAGCAAAAGCAGCCGGGGTAGAATCGGAAATAATCCGGCCTGAATCATTCCGTCAGGTGATAACGACCAGCGGTCAGGTGCAGGCAGCACAAGGCGATGAAAGCGTAGTAGTCGCCAATGTAGCCGGTGTGGTTTCTTTCCGCCATCCGGTAACGGACGGTATGAGTGTGAGCAAGGGGGCTCCCATTCTGAATATCTCTGCTGAGAATATGCCGGACGGAGACCCTGTAAAACGTACCCGTATCGCATATGAAACCGCCAAAAAAGAATATGAACGTGCCGCCAAGTTGGTAAAAAGTCAGATAATATCGCAGAAAGATTTCAATGCCATTAAGGAGAGTTATGAAAATGCATTATTGGCATACGAGGCTATTTCAAAGAACCAGACCAAGACAGGTGTGTCCGTCACAGCTCCTTTAGGTGGTTATATCAAGAATTGTCTGGTGCAGGAAGGTGACTATGTGTCGGTAGGCCAGCCTTTGGTGAGTATCACTCAGAACCGTCGTCTGTTCCTTCGTGCAGATGTTTCCGAGAAATATTATGGTTATCTGCATAGCATCCAGTCGGCAAACTTCAAGACTCCATACGATAATAAGGTATATGAGCTGGGTGAGTTGAAAGGGCGTCTGCTTTCTTATGGTAAAGCATCCGGTGGTACTTCTTTTTATGTGCCTGTAACTTTCGAATTTGATAATCGGGGAGATGTGATTCCCGGTTCGTATGTGGAGGTGTATCTGCTCTCGTCGGAAATGCCCGATGTGCTGGCCTTGCCTGTTACGGCACTGACCGAAGAACAAGGTTTGTACTTTGTTTATCTGCAACTGGATGAGGAAGGATATAAGAAACAGGAGGTAACTTTGGGAGCGAGCAACGGAAAGAAAGTGCAGATTCTGACCGGTTTGAAAGCCGGTGACCGTGTGGTAACAAAGGGAGCTTATCAGGTGAAATTAGCGTCGGCTAGCAATGCGATTCCGGCTCATAGTCATGAACATTAATCAGCCGTCCTATGCTAAATAAGATTATACATTTTTCCCTTCAGAACCGTATATTGGTTCTGGTGGCGTCGGTTTTGCTGCTTATCGGCGGTACTTACACGGCTTTTCATACGGAAGTCGATGTGTTCCCCGATTTGAATGCGCCGACTGTAGTGATTATGACCGAAGCGAATGGTATGGCAGCCGAAGAGGTGGAACAATTGGTAACCTTTCCTGTAGAAACTGCCGTGAACGGTGCGACCCATGTGCGCCGGGTGCGTTCATCTTCCACCAATGGCTTTTCCGTTGTGTGGGTGGAATTTGAATGGGATACCGATATCTATCTGGCCCGTCAGATTGTCAGTGAGAAATTGTCCTTGGTCAGCGAGGAGCTGCCCGAGAATGTAGGTAAACCTACCATGGGACCTCAGTCTTCTATTTTAGGTGAGTTGCTGATTATCGGTCTGACTTCGGATACTACTTCCATGCTCGATCTCCGTACACTGGCAGACTGGACTATCCGTCCGCGCCTGCTCTCTACGGGAGGTGTGGCACAGGTTGCCGTGCTGGGAGGTGATATCAAGGAATATCAGGTGTTGCTTGACCCTGCCCGCATGAAACATTACAATGTTACGTTGGCAGAGGTGATGAACGTTACCCGTAACATGAATCAGAATGCCAATGGCGGAGTGATTTATGAATATGGAAACGAATATATTGTTCGCGGGGTGCTTTCCAGTCATGATGTGGATCAGTTGTCACGTTCCGTCATCAAGACGGTGGAAGGGGTGCCCGTTACATTGGAGGATATTGCCGATGTGAAGATTGGTTCGCAGGAACCCAAACTGGGTACTGCTTCGGAGAGAGGAAAACCTGCCGTACTGCTGACCGTTACCAAACAACCCAAGACCGGGACTATTGAACTGACAGAGCAGTTGGAAGCCGCATTGAAGGATTTGCAGAAGAATCTTCCGGCTGATGTACACGTTTCTACAGATATTTTCCGTCAGAGCCGTTTTATTGAAAGCTCTATCGGCAATGTGAAGGATTCGTTGTATGAAGGTGCTGTTTTTGTGGTGATTGTTCTCTTCCTGTTCCTTGCCAATGTACGTACCACGGTTATTTCATTGGTAACCCTTCCGTTGTCATTGATTGTTTCTATATTGACTCTTCACTATATGGGACTCACCATCAATACCATGAGTTTGGGTGGTATGGCCATTGCCATTGGTTCGTTGGTGGATGATGCCATTGTGGATGTGGAAAATGTATGGAAGCACTTGCGTGAGAATCGCTTGTTGCCCGAAGGGGAACGTAAGAGCGTGATTGAAGTCGTGTTCAATGCTTCGAAGGAAGTGCGTATGCCTATCTTGAACTCTACCTTGATTATTGTAGTCAGCTTTGTTCCTTTGTTTTTCCTGACAGGAATGGAAGGGCGTATGCTGGTTCCGTTGGGCATTGCCTTTATTGTGGCGTTGTTTGCTTCTACGGTAGTGGCTTTGACACTGACTCCGGTACTGTGCAGCTATCTGTTAGGTAATAATAAAGGCAAAGGATTGCCCAAAGAGGCATTTGTGGCCGTATGGATGAAAAAGCATTACCGCAATGCCTTGTTATGGTCCTTGAATCATAAATCCGCAGTATTGGGTTTTACGGGTGGACTGTTTGCGGTGGCATTGGTTATGTTTTTTACATTAGGACGCAGTTTCCTGCCATCTTTCAATGAAGGTTCGTTCACCATTAATATCAGTTCATTGCCGGGAATTTCTTTGGCAGAATCGGATAAAATGGGACACCGTGCAGAAGAGTTGCTGATGTCTATTCCCGAAATACAGACTGTAGCCCGTAAAACGGGACGTGCCGAACTGGATGAGCATGCATTAGGGGTTAACGTGAGTGAAATTGAGGCCCCGTTTGAATTGAAAGACCGTTCCCGCCAGGAACTGGTAGCCGATGTGCGTGCCAAGTTATCTACCATTACCGGTGCGAATATCGAAATAGGCCAACCTATCAGCCACCGTATCGATGCCATGCTTTCGGGTACCAAGGCCAACATTGCCATCAAACTGTTTGGTAATGATTTGAACAAGATGTTTGCCATCGGTAATCAGATAAAGGATGCCATCAGCAGTGTGGAGGGTATTGCCGACTTGAATGTGGAACAACAAATCGAACGTCCGCAGCTCAAGATTGTTCCCAAACGCGAGATGCTTGCCAAATTCGGTATTTCTTTACCGGAGTTTGCCGAGTTTGTATCAGTGAACATGGCGGGTGAAGTTGTTTCACAGGTATATGAAGAAGGCAAAGCGTTTAATCTTATTGTCCGTACCAAGGATGAGGTGCGTGATGAGATGGAGAAGGTGCGCAACCTGATGATTGATACCGGTGACGGTCAGAAAATCCCTGTCAACTATGTAGCCGATGTGGTTTCTGCCATGGGACCGAATACCATCAGCCGTGAGAACGTGAAGCGTAAGATTGTGATTTCGGCCAATACCAGCGGTCGTGATTTGCGCAGCGTGGTGAATGATATACAGGAACGGATTGATGCGCAAATCAAGCTTCCCGAAGGATATCATGTGGAATATGGCGGTCAGTTTGAAAGCGAGCAGGCGGCCAGCCGTACGCTGATGCTCACTTCGTTTATGAGTATCGTGGTTATCTTCCTGTTGCTTTATACCCAGTTTAAGAATGCAGCCCAAAGTGGAGTCATTTTGTTGAATTTGCCTTTGGCGTTGATTGGTGGGGTATTTGCATTGATGATAACAACGGGTGAGATAAGCATTCCGGCTATTATCGGCTTTATCTCGTTGTTTGGCATTGCTACCCGTAATGGTATGTTGTTGATAAGTCATTACAATATGTTGCGCGAAGAAGGTATGGAGTTGAAAGAAAGCATTCTCCACGGTTCGTTAGACCGTTTGAACCCTATCCTGATGACTGCGTTGTCTTCCGCGCTGGCTTTGATACCTTTGGCATTCCGTGGCGATTTGCCGGGTAATGAAATACAAAGCCCGATGGCGAAAGTTATTCTTGGAGGTCTTTTGACATCGACTTTCCTGAACGCTTTCATTATTCCGATTGTTTATGAACTGATGAACCGAAAGAAGAAATAATAGGAATAATATGAAACGAATCTTAGTTATAATAGCCCTCTGCTCTCCCTTGCTGATGCAGGCCCAGAGTATTGAGCACATTTTGAAAAGCATCGAGCAGAACAATAAAGAGCTCAAGGCACAGAAACATGCCGCCGATGCGACCAAGATGGAAAACCGGACAAACAACAACTTGCCTGATCCTACGGTGAGTTACAGCTCTTTTTACAGTAATGGTGCCGAAGGTGGTCACGGTACGGAATTCGTTGCTTCGCAAGGTTTTGATTTTCCTACTCAGTATATTGCCCGCAACCGGCAGGCTACTTTGCAGAACGAAGCGGTGGACAAGCAACAACAGGCTGCCCGCCGGGATATTCTGCTGAATGCGAAGAATCTCTGTCTGGACCTTATTCTGTTGAATCAGGAAAAGACATTGATGGATATCCGTATGAAAAATGCAGATGAATTACAGGCACTTTATGAAAAACGTCTGACTACCGGTGATGCGAATATACTGGAAGTCAACAAAATCAAGATGGAGCGTATGAACGTGCAGACGGAAGTTGCCCAAAACAGCGCAGCTCACCGCACTGCCTTGCAGTCTCTGCTTGCCATGAACGGTAACATGCCTTTGGAGTTTGCTGAAACCACGTATCCTGCCATACAGGAAATCAATGATTACAATGTTATGAGGGATGAAGTGATGGCGTCAGACCTTGACTTGCAGGCCGCCGCCGCTACTGCCCGTGCCGCCGAGAAGCAGGTTTCGGTAGACCGTCAAGGATGGTTGCCGAAACTGGAAGCCGGTTTTCGCCGTAACACGGATGATGCGGTTTCGATGAATGGTTTTGTGGTAGGGGGCTCCTTGCCTTTGTTTCAGAATCGTAAAAAGGTAAAGATAGCCAAGGCACAGGCTATCAGCGCACAATTGATGCAAGAAAATGCTAAAGATCAGGTTGAAGCTTCTCTGATGTCTCTCTTCAATGAGATGCAGCAGTTGAAGGATGCCATGAATGCGTATGATGTCCCTTTGATGTACCGTTCGCTGGATTTTATTGAAGCAGGCATTGACCGAAGGACAAATTTCATTGATTGAATATTTTGTGGAAACGGAAAGTATTTATAAGAATCTTCAGGCGTATATGCAGATTGAGAATCAATACCAGAAGGTGATGGCGAATATTTACAAGAATAACCTATAAAATGTTAGGACTCGGTAAAATCTGTCATTTGATTATTATAAGGATGAAGAAATAATCCAAATAATATTAATGATTTGTCTGTTTGGAATACAATAGGATAGGGGTTATGTTATATAGGCATGACCCCTAAAACTATAAATATGGATAACTTGAAATTACTGGCAATAGTAACCGGAGAAGGCGAATTTGTGAATAAGAATTTAAGAACCGGATTATGGCTGAGCGAACTCACCCATATTTATCACGGCGCCAAAAAGCAAGGAATAGAAATTACCGTTGCCAGTCCCAAAGGAGGCGATACTCCTATCGATCCGGAGAGTTTGAATCCCTTACTCATGGATGAGATAACTAAAACCTGTTGGGAAGATTCCATATTTAAGAATGTATTGCAGCATACTAAAAGTTTGGATGAAGTCTCCGAATTTCAGTTTGATTGCGTTTATTTGGCGGGAGGACATGGTTCCATGTATGATTTTCCGGATAATATTGTCCTGCAAGCCATCTTAAAAAAGCAATATGAAAATGAAAAGAAGGTGGCAGCCATTTGTCACGGTGTTTGTGGATTGTTGAATGTGACGTTGGCTTCCGGCGAATATCTGGTTAAAGATAAGAAGCTTACAGGATTCAGCCGGGCTGAAGAAATTCTGGCAAGAAAGGAAAGGGTCGTGCCTTTCGATTTGGAAACCGAACTGAAAGACAGAGGTGCCCGCTACGAGAAAGCATTGATTCCGATGACTTCAAAAGTCGTTATTGACGGTAATCTGTTCACCGGAGAGAATCCGTTCAGTTCCAAGAAAATGGCAGAAGTCATCCTGCAATGTTTCAGTAAGAAATAAAGTTATTAATTTGATTAGGAAATGAATTTAGAAGAGGTATTGAACTTCCGCCGGTCTGTGCGGAGGTATGATAAAAATAAACCGATAGACCCGGAAAAGGTGAAACATTGTCTTGAACTGGCTACGCTGGCTCCCAATAGTTCCAATATGCAATTGTGGGAATTTTATCAAATAACGAATCCCGGACTGATGGCGAAAGTTTCAGAAGCTTGTTTAGGGCAGTCGGCTGCTTCTACGGCTTCGGAAATTGTTGTTTTTGTTACTCGTCAGGATTTGTATAAAAAGCGTGCTAAATTTGTGCTTGACTTTGAAGAAGGAAATATCAGGCGCAATAGTCCGAAAGAGCGTCAGGAAAAACGTATTAGGGACAGGAAGCTGTATTATGGTAAACTGATGCCTTTCATTTATGCAAGGTTCTTCGGGCTTCTAGGGCTTTTCAGGGTGATATTGGCGAGAACCATCAGCCTGTTCCGCCCTATGATGCTGGAAGTTTCGGAATGCGATATGCGTGTGACGGTAAATAAATCCTGTGCCCTTGCTGCCCAAACCTTTATGATTGCCATGGCAAACGAAGGCTATGACACTTGTCCGCTGGAAGGTTTTGACAGCAGGCGGATGAAGAAACTATTGAAGCTGCCCCATGGGGCAGGCATCAATATGGTTATACCTTGCGGCATACGGGATGGGAACAAAGGCATTTGGGGAGAACGGGGCAGGGTTCCTTTCGATGAAATCTATCATAGGATATAAGAGAACAGGGTATTCCTGGCGGGTGATGAAGGTGTATTCCCTTAGATATTCCATCAGCATGCCGAATCGCTCTTCCTGAGTGTGCTTGGAAGAAGACGTCTTGAAACCGTATGTGGGGTCTGCGTGTTCCAGTTCCTTTTCACCCTTTCTGTATACTTCTTTGACAAAATGGCGTGTCGGATTGAATTTGACACTGTCGAAGTGCTTTGGCCGGAAATTATAAGAATGCCGGTTATGCCCTTTTTTTGATTCTCGATAAAATCCGGAAACGGTTGTTGTTCGGACGGCATAAAAAAATGTGCCTGAAGAATTGGGCTGCCTTTTATGACAGAGTGACTTCCGGCACATTTTTTCTTGTTTATTTCTATTTATTCTTTTTTTTCTTGGCTTCTTTCGCCCATTCTTTCGCTCCCTGCTCTTTCAGTTTCGCGGTGAAAGCCTTTGCTTTTTCCATGCTTGCGTTTTCGTCTTCGGGTGAAGCGTATGCATGTTTGTAACCTTTGGTCACGTTCCATTCACCTCGTGTGAAGTCCGGGAAGGCTACTGCCGCACAGCCGTTATCCATAGAGATAGCTCCCAGTTCGGCCAAACAGCACCATTCGGCCAGGTCATATACATCCATGTCCAAAGGCAGTCCGTTTTGCAGGCAATATACCAGACGGCTGTCCATGATGAAGTCCATACCGCCATGGCCGCCGACTTCTTTTGCCATTTCACCATATTTCTTTAAAATAGGATGCTGGTATTTCTCAACAAGTGCTTCCATTTCTGCCTGAGGTAAGAATCCGTGAGAGTTCAAATCGTCTACTTTGGGTTGCACACCCGATGCGGTCAGTTGTGCTGCATCCAAAGCATATCCTTCAACGGGATATTTATTGGCAAACCCTTTGCTTCCTGTCAGTTGGTACAGGCGGTTGTAAGGTTGGGGAGTCATTACATTATGTTGGATTTCAATAACTTTTCCATTTGCTGTGCGAAGCAGGGTGGTGGTATGGTCTCCGTTACGGAATTCTTTACATTCTTCGCCGGTTCTCTTCTCCACTAAATCTTTACCAACAACAGATTTGGTGTCCATAGCTACTAAAGTGGTTATACGGTCACCACGATGGATATCCAATGCTTGTGCTACAGGACCTAGGCCGTGAGTGGCATATACATCACCCCGGTGTTTCATGTTATAATCCAAACGCCATCCCAGTTTGTCTTCTTTGCCGTTTTTCCAATAATGATCCCAGAACGGGCTTAAATTGTGAATGTAGGCTCCTTGGGCACGGATTACTTCGCCAAATACACCTTGTTGTGCCATATTCAGTGTATTCATTTCAAACCAGTCATAGCAACAGTTCTCAAGAATCATGCAATGCTTGCGGGTTTTTTCACTCAGGTTGATTAAGTCCCAGCATTCTTGCAGGTTAATGGCCGAGGGAACTTCAATAGCTACATTTTTACCGTTTTCCAATGCGCATTTTGCTACCGGGAAATGATGCAACCAGTCTGCGGCGATATAAACTAAATCTATGTCTGTACGTTTACATAATTCTTCATATCCCTTTTCTCCGGAATAAATGGCAGCTTTCGGCATAGATGCTTTCTTTAGGATATCCTGACATTTTTCTGCACGGGATGCTTCATAATCACAAAGGGCTACAATTTGTGTACCGGGAATATAAGTGAAGCGCTCTACGGCTCCGGGGCCTCGCATTCCCAATCCGACAAATCCTACGCGGACTACCTCCATTTTAGGGGTGGTTAAGCCTAATACGCTTTTCTGGCCGGTCGGACGTTCAGGAGTATCAATCACAATGGTTCCTTTGTCCCATGTCCAGGAATCTCCTGAACTTACGGTTTGTGCTGTCGTGGTTTGTGGTAAGCACATGCATAGGGTTGTACCCATACATAAGCTTATCATCAATGATTTAAAGGTTCTCATACTTTTTGAATTTAAAGATTAAAATTTAAAAATATAGGTTGTTTCTTGAGTCAACCACTTGAAACTTAATTATATTTCATGTTAATAATAAGAATATTTTTTATTTTTGCGCTCAAAGATAATTAATCTTTTTTTGATTATGGATATAAGTTCGTCCTCTTTTTTCTAAGAAAAAGGTGAGTTAATAAATAATATGAAAGAAGGGAAAAAGTGGAATCAAGACAGAAGTTGTGAAGGTATGAGTGAAAATCTAAAAATAATCAAGGTTTGTTGATCGAAAACGATCAGGGAAAGGAAATAATTTAGTTCAAAAGATCGTTTAATAAGGAGAATTGGCGGGATTTTTTTAATTTTGCACTTACAACTAATTAACAGATAAGAAAATGCCGTTAAATTTACCCGATAAACTACCTGCTATTGAATTGCTGAAGGAGGAAAATATCTTCGTCATAGACAATTCACGTGCCAGTGCACAGGATATTCGTCCGTTAAAAATCGTGATATTGAATTTGATGCCGTTGAAGATAACGACAGAAACGGATTTGGTACGTTTGCTTTCCAACACTCCCTTGCAGTTGGAAATATCATTTATGAAGTTGAAAAGCCATACATCGAAAAATACGCCGGTAGAACATATGAAAGCATTCTATCATGACTTTGATTTGATGCGCGACGAGAAATATGACGGGATGATTATTACGGGAGCTCCGGTAGAGCAGATGCCGTATGAGGATGTGAATTATTGGGATGAGATTACTACTATTTTTGATTGGGCGCGTACTCATGTTACCTCAACTCTTTATATTTGTTGGGCGGCCCAAGCCGGGCTTTATCATTTCTATGGAGTTCCCAAATATCCGCTGAAACAAAAAATGTTTTGGTATTTTCCGTCATCATATCAATGTACAGGGATTGCCCATATTCCGTGGTTTTGATGATGAGTTTTTTGTACCACATAGCCGTCATACCGAAATACACCGTGAGGATATTCTGAAAGTAAAAGAGTTGGCTTTAATAGCTGAGTCTGATGAGTCTGGGGTTTATATGGCTATGGCTCGTAATGGGCGTGAATTCTTTATTACCGGGCATTCGGAGTATTCTCCTTATACGCTTGATACGGAATATAAGCGTGATTTGGGGAAAGGGTTGCCTATTGAAATGCCTGTAAATTATTATAAGGACGATAATCCGGACAATGCCCCGGTGGTGCGTTGGCGCGGACATGCCAATTTGTTGTTTTCTAATTGGTTGAACTATTATGTATATCAGGAAACCCCGTTTGATATAAATCAGATACGATGATCAGACAACGAAAAATAGAATTATTAGCTCCTGCTAAAAATCTGGAGTGCGGTATTGCAGCTGTTGATCACGGTGCTGATGCCATTTATATTGGTGCTCCCCGTTTCGGAGCACGTGCGGCTGCGGGGAATTCATTGGAGGATATCGCTGAGTTGGTGCGGTACGCTCATGTGTATAATGTTCGTATCTATGTGACGGTGAATACGATTCTGAAGGATGAGGAACTGAAGGATACGGAAAAAATGATTTGGGATTTATACCGTGCCGGAGTGGATGCTTTGATCGTGCAGGATATGGGATTGTTGGAATTGAATCTGCCACCTATACCGTTACATGCCAGCACACAGATGGATAATCGTACTCCTCAAAAAGTAAGATTCCTGGCTGAGGCAGGTTTCCGTCAGGTGGTATTGGCTCGTGAACTTTCTCTTGTTGAAATAGGAAATATCCATCATGCTTGTCCTGATGTGCCTTTGGAGGTATTTGTACATGGTGCTTTGTGTGTAAGCTATAGTGGACAATGTTATGTTAGTCAGGCTTGTTTCGGACGTAGTGCCAATCGGGGAGAATGTGCCCAGTTCTGTCGCCTTGCTTTTGATATGGTAGATGCGGACGGTAAATCTATAGTAAGGAATAAGCATTTATTGTCTCTGAAAGATTTGAATCAGAGCGAAGAGTTGGAGCAATTGCTGGATGCCGGAGCTTCTTCCCTGAAAATAGAGGGACGTTTGAAGGATGTATCTTACGTTAAAAATGTAACAGCTTATTATCGCCAGAAGCTGGATAGTGTTTTCAAACGTCGTAAAGAGTATATCCGTGCTTCATCGGGGAAAGTGAAATTAGAGTTCAAACCTCAATTGGATAAGAGTTTCAGTCGTGGTTTTACTAATTTTTTCTTTTTTGACAGGAATAAGGATATTTTTTCTTTTGATACTCCCAAGTCTTTAGGGGAGGAGATGGGGACAGTGAAGGAAATTCGTGGTAATTATCTTACCGTAGCCGGAATCAAGTCTTTTAATAATGGAGATGGCGTCTGTTTTTTGGATGAGACTGGTAAGTTGCAGGGATTTCGCATAAACCGGGTGGAGAATAATAAGTTATTTCCTCAAGAGATGCCTCGGATAAAGCCCCGTACGATACTTTATCGTAATTTTGATCAGGAATTTGAGAGGTTGATGTCGCGTAAATCAGCTGAAAGGAAAATTGCTGTCATTTTAAAATTGGCTGAAAATAATCGGGGCTTTACTCTGTCTCTGACCGATGAAGATGATCACAGTGCCAGTGTGGTGCTGGAAAGGGAGAAGGAACGTGCCCGTACTCCGCAGGAAGATAACTTGCGTACACAACTTGGAAAGTTAGGAAATACTCCATTTGAAGCGTCAGATATAGTGATTGACTGGTCGGACAATTGGTTTATTCCGGCTTCTATGCTTGCCGAACTTCGCCGTAAGGGAATAGAGAAACTGCTGGAAGTGCGCCGTATTAACTATCGGCAGGAAATTTACAAGTTGCCTCGAACGCATCATGCTTTTCCTGTGAATGAATTGACTTATTTGGGAAATGTGATGAATGCTGATGCTATTTCCTTCTATAGGAATCATGGCGTGCAGCGTATTGCTCCGGCTTATGAAAAGGCTCCGGCAGAAGAAGCGGTATTGATGTTTTGCAAGCATTGTTTGCGTTATAGTATGGGATGGTGTCCCTCTTGGCATAAAGTGCGTTCTCCTTATAGGGAACCTTATTATTTGGTTAGCTCGGATAACAGACGTTTCCGCTTAGAGTTTGATTGTAAGAATTGTCAGATGAAAGTCTATGCTGAAAAGTAAGTACATCGGATTACTGTTTTTGGTGTTGGCTATTTTAATGGCTTGCCAATATCCTTCACCTGTTACTCCGAGTGGGGATATGCCGCAAAAGAAAAGGGATTCTGTCAATTATTTGATAGAACGGCATTATACATTAAACAGTAATTTTGAGGTTACTTCAGATTCGCTTATGTTACAGCAACTGCCATTGGTTGATGTGCTTCCTGTTTTTAAAGGAGAACGGCTGGTGGTAGCGGAGTTTATGATACAAGCTGCTGATAGTGTGGATTCTGTATGGGTAAAGGTAGCACGGGACCAGGAAACAATGGGATGGATACATGAAAAGGAATTGTTGGAGAAAGTAGTTCCTGTGGATTCAGTGTCACAGTTTATTCATTTTTTCAGTAATTCTCATACCATCGCTTTCTTTGTCATATTAGGCTTTTTCGGTATTTGGTATATTCATAGGGCTATTCGTCGCCAGAAGCTGCAATTAATCTGGTTGAATGATATTGATAGCGTTTTTCCTACAGTTCTTTCTTGGTTGGTAGCTACAGCAGCTACGCTTTATGCCAGTATTCAGCATTTTGTTCCGGGAACTTGGGAGCAGTTTTATTATAATCCTTCTTTGAATCCTTTTAGCTTACCTTTTATTCTTTCTCTTTTCATGTTTAATATTTGGGGGATTATTCTTGTGGGGTTGGCTACTTTGGATGATTTGTTTCATCAGACACATATTGAAGCTGCATGTTTTTATTTGTTGGGATTGATGTCCTGCTGTATCTTTTTATATTTGTTTTTTACATTTACTACGTATTACTATTTGGGTTATCCATGTTTATTGGTATATGCTGTATGGTCATTTAATCGTATAAAGCATGCTTCCCGGTATAAATTCAGTTGTGGAAATTGTGGGGCGAAGATAAAGAATAAAGGAGTGTGTCCTCATTGCGGCGCTGTCAATGAATAATTTTATTGTTTGTTTCTTTTGACAAAGGCTCAAGCAGTTTTCTATTGTAAACAGCATTTTCTCTATGTACATACACTAAAACAAATAGGTTTGTTCTAGAAGCTATGGGTATCATTTACAGCAATAATAAAGTTCTTGCTTTTCTTGGTGTGACAGAATAAAAAATAAACTTGATTTGGTAAATGTGGAAACAGAAAGGGAGTTCGTGATGAACCCCCCTTTCTGTTTTTGCAAGAATGGTTAGAAGTGATAACGTATATCCACTCCCAGTTGTAAAGGCCTGCTTTTTTGTTCGAATCCTCTATGCATGGTTTCAAAATAGAAGGTTGTATAATCCTTGTTGGTTAAATTACGTCCCCATACATCTATCTGTAAAGCTTTTGTCTGCAAAGAAATGCGCCCGTTCAGTGTTCCGTAAAAACTTTGTGAGACATTGTTTTTTTCAGTCCAATAAATTTTTCCTGCTCCGGTATAGCTCATGCCTAAAGTCAGGCTTTGCATCCAATTGCTTTTATCGAAAAAGAAACTATAATTTGCGCCTGCATTCATGGTATGGCGGGGAACAAATGGTACATAATTGCCGCTATAATCAATTTGCTCTTCTGATGATGTAGTACCTCCGTCATATTTTTTGAATGTGGAATGAGTATATCCATAACTTACATTCATATTCAGGTTTTTGTTGATGGATGCCAGAAAGCTGGCCTCTATTCCATAACTTTCGCTACTACCGGCATTGACCATCATTCGTCCCAAGCCACTATTGACAAATTTGGCGATTTGTTGGTCGTGGGTATCCATGTAGAATGCGGCAAGGTCGGTCTTCAGTTTGCCGTTGAACAAACTGAGATGTGATCCCACTTCGTAATTCCAGCTGTACTCGGGCTTGTAGACAGTTGTTTCTTGTACGTTCAATTCTTTTCCGTAGTTGGGCATGTGTTGCTTGATCATTCCTTCTATCATACCTGCCATAGATTCTGGTGCCTTGTCTAGTATGGCTTCAATCATTTTTTGTTGCATGTCATTTTGTATCAGTTCTGAAAACATCTGTACGTTATAACCTCCGGAACGATATCCTCTGGTTATGCTTACATACATATTGTTTGCAGGGCTGAAATCGTATTTAAAAGCTAGCTTGGGAAGTAGCTGTACATAGTCTTTTTTTCTTTTCCTTCCAATAGCGGTGCGGCATTCAAATTCCTGAATGGAATATTAAGGGGAGGCATTGCCATTTTAAGAAAGAAATCGAAATCAATATTACTATCCGAGAAATAATTCATAGACATTTTTTTCATATTCCAAGCGCAAACCTGCTGTTACTGAAAGGCCTTTCACAAACAGGTCGTTGAATGTAGATTGGTGGTACAGTGCGGTGCTGAATACCGGTGTGTCAAAACTTCCACTTACGCGGATACGGTTGTTCAAAACGTCCAGACTCATTTCAGGGGTACGGCGGGGATCGTCTAAATGAATTTTCTTGAAAGTATTGTTGATGTTTCCTTCGATCATATCGGTCACTCCGTCCTCCATGAAGTTTACCGGACCGGTGGTATGTAGCCATTGATAAAAACCACTAACCCCTGTAACCCATTGCCAGCGCTTGTTGTTTTTGCTTTTAAAAGTAATTTCTTCACTGATGGTATTCAGACGCTGCTTCTGCTCAATGGTATAAATGCTGACAGGCAGGAAATCCTGGTCCATAAACATACGGTCGTTTAAATTCTGGAATCCTGTAACAGCGCTTAAGATAAACTTTTGCGCCTGGTATTCAATATTCAAACCGGTATTGAACAGTCCACGGCGATAAGTACAATCCTGATCGTATGAAATCTTCCCTATGTAGTTTTTATATTTTTCATTCTCTTTGTCGTATCCGTCTATAGCTCCTGTATAGTAATAAGGGTATCCCCCTTCGTCATTATAATCATAGCCTATGGTGAAGTCTAGTTTTAAGTTTTCTGAAGGCAGCCAGATAGCATGTATTCGTCCGCCTCCCGCTTCCATATTATCTACTTTTTTCCCATTGAGCGAATTGCGGAAGAATCCGTCTGATCCCTCATAATAACCACCGGCGGAGAAAGCGAAACAGTCACTCCAACGGTGGTAGTGGGTTAATGAAGCACTGCGGTAGTTACTTTTTGTTCCATAACTCAGTTTTACGTCTGTTCCCTGATAGGAGAATGGAGAGCGGGTATGTACCTTGATTAGTCCCCCCATGGTATTGCGTCCGTACAAGGTTCCTTGTGGACCGCGAAGAATATCAATACGTTCTATATCATAAAAATTGAAATCAAATGCAGATTTGTCAATGTAAGGGATATTGTCCACATACAAACCTACCGCAGGAGTATTGATACGCGATCCGATTCCCCGGATGTAAATGGCTGAGGTGAGTCTTGAACCATAGTCGGGCATAAAGAAATTGGGTACCAGTGAACTCACGTTCTTTAAAGTGGTGATTTGGTTTGCTTGCATATCTTTTTGGGAGAGTAAAGATACGGCTGTAGGAAGTTCCCTTAATTTTCCGGTTTCTTTAGGTGAAGCGATAACTACCACCTCTTCTATATCAATGACTTTTGTAGTGTCCTTAGGCAGCGTGTTGATATCTTCAGCAAAAGTTGTTGCAGCCAGCAGGCAGGATGTAATGAATAAAATGTTTTTTCTCATATTTATTGTTTGGTTTTATTTGATACATCACGGATAACCAGAGTTGCTACAAGTTTCTACCAGGCGGAAAATTTATATATTCCACTCTGTATAATCCATGATGGAGAATGATTCCGGCTGCAAAGTAACGGTAAACCTGATATGTGTGCAATCCTAATAAATGAGGATTTTATATTCTGTCTGCTTCAATGTAGCCATTCATCACAGCATAAACGGTAAGACCGGAAACAGACTTGATGCCCAGTTTTTCAGTAATGTTCTTGCGGTGGGAGATAACGGTGGTCAGGCTGATATTAAGTTTGTCGGCTATCTCTTTGTTGATAAGTCCTTTGGTGATAAGTATCAATACTTCTATTTCCCGGACAGACAATTCATGTTCCGTTTTTTCTATGTGCATTGCTTTATCTGCTGCTTGTTTTCTTGCCTGATGTCCATATTGGCGCAATTGATGGATGTCTTTTATCAAAGAACCTTCATCTTGGTAGATATTCAGCTTGGGAACACCGGATAATTGAGGCTGGTTGTCACCTCCTGCTAATACAATTGTTTTTGGTTTACGAAGTAAAAAGAAGGAAGTATGTTCAAAATAGATTTGGGCAGAGATAAAATAATGGGCATACATGTCCGGTGTGTCATCCGTCAGCTCACCAAAGGAATGGAATACACGGATAGTAGCCATTGGAATGATATCTTCCAAAATGTTTTTTAACCCCAGGCAAGTGAGGGTATTTGGGTCTACTATGGCTATTTCGGGATGATGCATGATGTTTTCTTTGGTGCAAAGATACATATCTTTTATAAAAAACAGATTCATAAAGACAAAGAAATCTTCTTTTAGGCAACATCACCAATCATTTATTTGTAGGGGCGCATTTGAATGCGCCCGCATATGTGCTGTAAATCATTTTCGGATAGGTTCAATCTGTCATTACTCCTAAATAAGTGGCTGCTGCTTCAGCACATTTTTCTCCATCGATACCTGCTGAAACAATTCCTCCGGCGTAACCTGCTCCTTCTCCACAAGGAAATAACCCATTGACAGTGACATGTTGCAGTGTCTCATTATCTCGCAGGATCCGTACCGGAGCCGACGTGCGTGTTTCTACACCAATCATCACTGCTTCATTGGTCAGGAAGCCATGGCTGCTCTTTCCGAATTGTTGGAAACCTTTGCTCAAACGGTCGGTAATGAATGCAGGCATCCAAAAATGCAGGGGAGAGGAAACTAATCCCGGACTATACGAACTGTCGGGTAAATCATAGCTTAGTTTTTTGCGGGTGAAGTCCACCATTCGTTGTGAAGGTGCGGTTTGGCGCATATTGCCTTGCTGCCAGCAGGAGGCCTCCAATGCTTCTTGGAAATACATCATGGTTAATGGACAATGGTCGGTAGTCCATTGACCATGATTTTTATTAGTGGCTTTTAATTCTTCACTTTTCGTTTTTAATTCTTCTGTAAAAAGATTATTTTCCGCCAGATCTTCCGGCCTGATTTCTACCACCATGCCGGAGTTGCTCCATTTGGAGCCGCGGTTGCTGGGACTCATGCCGTTTACTACAATCTGATGCGGACCGCTTGCGGCAGGAACAACAAATCCTCCCGGACACATACAAAAACTATAGACACCACGTCCTTCTACTTGTGTCACAAAGCTATATTCAGCGGCAGGCAGATACTTTCCACGTCCGTTTTTATTATGATATTGTATTTGGTCAATCAGCATGGACGGGTGTTCCAAACGTACTCCTACTGCAATTCCTTTGGTTTCCATCTCTATACCATTGTCATACAACCACTGATACACATCCCGTGCGGAATGTCCGGTAGCCAGAATAACAGGTCCTTTGAAAGTCTTTCCGGTATTTGTTTCTATACCTGTGATTTTGTTTTTTTCTATAATAAGGGAATCCATTCGTGTTTCGAAATGCACTTCACCACCACATTCTATGATGGTATTCCGCATATTTTCAATCACACGCGGCAACTTGTCTGTACCGATGTGGGGATGGGCATCTGCCAGGATGGAGGTATTGGCGCCATGTTGGCAGAATACATTCAGAATTTTGTTCACATTCCCTCGCTTTTTGCTTCGGGTATAGAGTTTGCCGTCTGAGTAGGCTCCTGCTCCTCCTTCTCCGAAACTGTAGTTGCTTTCAGGGGCAACTTTGTGCTCACGGCTGATACGGGCGATATCTATTTTTCTATCGCGTACATTCTTACCTCGTTCCACTACGACAGGCCGGAGTCCTAACTCTATTAATCGCAAGGCAGCAAAAAGTCCGCCCGGTCCTGCTCCCACGACAATGACTTGTGGTTTCCCATCTACCTTATTATATATAGTACGGGTGAACTCCTCATCTTGTGGCATTTCATTAATATATAGGCGTACTTTCAAATTTACATAGATGGTGCGTTGACGTGCGTCTATGCTCCTTTTTAAGATGCGAAGGGCATGGATGGTACGTATATCCAATCCCTTGTCATGTCCGATGAACTGTTTCAGTGACTGTTCGTTGGCTGCTTGTTCAGGCAAGACTCTTATTTGAAATTCCTGTATCATGGTTCTTATTTGGATTGTTCGCCTTCCGGCATTAATTTTTTACGGTAATAAGAATTGGCGGTATATAGTGCGGCGGCAGGGTTGTGTCCTGTCACACGGTCTTTGGTCACTAAAGTTGTAGTATAGGCATTAGAGTACTTGTAGAATAAACTGTCATGTCCCACACATAGTCCGATAACCACGTTCAACTCTGTATGTGCTTGGTTGAGAAGGCGTGCTTGTAGGATAGGGTTACACATTGCCGCACCGATTTTTTCACATTCTTTGGGGATTCCGATAGAGGATTTGGCTATTCCGGCTACTTTGCAGATTACTGAATATACCTCAAAGCCGTTAGCACGGAGGATGCGGGCAAAAATACGGGCTTCATTCACCAGTCCGATACAATAGGCAATTCCTAGTTTTTTATATCCCATCTTGCGTGCGAAGGTCATGATTTCTTCCACACGGGTTAATCGGCAGTAACCTTCATATTCCACTTCGGCACTGGCTGCCATTATCTTGTTATTGTCGTTATATTGTTTCAACGCCCATTCCAAATCTTCTTGTTCCAAATGGGTAGTCAGACAAAATTCAGGGTAAGTGCGCTCTTTGAACTTGCAGTTCTGTGTGCCGCAGTCTATGCAGGTCGGGGGGTATGATTGTTCTTTTGTCATTTTATATCATTATTCAAATTAAGTTTTCTCTTATTTATCTCATCCAAACAAAGCCCGGAACGCTTCTTCTACCTTCCTTACCGGAATGATTTCTATCTTTAATTTTGATGTATCCATTCCTTGCAAATTATGTTTCGGTATAAGAATTTGTTTGAAACCTAACTTCTCTGCTTCTCCGATGCGTTGCTCAATACGGTTTACAGGTCGGATCTCACCACTCAGTCCTACTTCACCCGCCATGCAGGTGTCACGTTCTATTTCCGTATCCATATTGCTGGATAGAATGGCACTGATGACAGACAGGTCGATGGCCGGATCATTCACTTTCAATCCACCTGCGATATTCAAAAAGACATCTTTTTGTGCCAGTTTGAATCCTACCCGTTTTTCAAGTACTGCCAGAAGCATGTTCATACGTCGTAAATCAAATCCGGTGGCAGAACGTTGCGGATTCCCATATACTGCCGAACTGACTAAAGCCTGTGTTTCAATCAAGAAAGGGCGGACTCCTTCTATGGCAGAGGCGATAGCAACCCCGCTCATCCCGTCATGGTCTTGGCTAAGCAACAGTTCGGACGGGTTGCTCACTTGGCGCAAACCGTTTTGGCGCATTTCATAAATGCCCAGTTCGGCGGTGCTTCCGAAACGGTTCTTGATGCTGCGGAGAATGCGGTACATATAATGTTGGTCACCTTCAAATTGCAATACGGTGTCTACAATATGTTCCAGTACCTTGGGGCCGGCAATGCTTCCTTCTTTATTGATATGGCCGATCAGAATGACCGGCGTATTTGTTTCTTTGGCAAATTTTAAAATAGAAGCGGAACATTCACGTACCTGTACCAAACTGCCGGGAGAAGAGTCTATCGTTTCGGTTGAGATGGTTTGAATAGAGTCGATAATCACTAAATCGGGTCGTGTATTCTTGATATGGACGTAAATCTGCTCCAACGAAGTTTCACAGACTATCAGGCAGTCGGAAGAATTATGCGGGATACGGTCTGCACGCAGTTTTAATTGCCGGGCACTCTCTTCTCCCGATATATACAATACTTTTTTGTCAGGCAGATGAAGTACGGTTTGCAGCACCAAAGTGGATTTGCCTATCCCCGGTTCACCGCCCAGTAGAACGAGTGATCCCGGTACTAAACCGCCTCCCAATACCCGGTTCAGTTCTTCGTCGTGCATATCAATTCGAGGCTCGTCCCCTCCGGTAATGTCATTCAGTGTGACAGGCTTGCTTTTTACGGATTCCAGGCCGGATACCGGTCTTTTGTTTGCAGGTTCCTTGCGTATAATTTCTTCTACGTATGTGTTCCATGCACCGCAAGACGGACATTTCCCTACCCATTTGGGTGAATCCTGCCCACAGTTGGTGCATACATATACAGTCTTTTCCTTTGCCATATTCTTACGGGATAATTAAAACAGCGCAACTTGAGGCTGAATTTGTACAAAGGTAAGGAAATAGTTCTGCATATCAACATGGGCAGGATAAAAAAGTTTTGTCTTATTTCTGCTTTAATAAAAAGCATTCTTATATTTTATCGCAAAAAAATGGGAAATTGTGATAGATTGTAGGAAATTGTTTTTATATTTGCATCGTTCAAATAAAAAACAGAAGAAGAACAATAATAAAATGACGATATACTATCTCCATACAACCACCACATTAGGGATGGGGGCACATGACAACTACAATGTCCACATCCACAACAATGACCCCTCGGGGTTAAGGATAGTATATGTGTTTCTACGTGATACACGCTTACGGACGTAAGCAAAACAAGCTTTTAATTTATTTTTTTTAGTGTAAACAGATACAGTTTCTTTTCGTTGTCATGCTGGGTGAAACGAAAGTAGATTCTTTACCGGACTTGAAATGGCTCGGAGGACAGAATGGCAAAAGAAGCTGGAATAAAAATAGATAATTGCATGAAAGTTATGAAATTCGGCGGGACATCCGTAGGTTCCGTGAACAGCATTTTAAGCGTCAAACAGATAGTAGAGGCAGTTGAAGAGCCCGTAATTGTAGTTGTGTCGGCATTGGGCGGTATAACTGACAAGTTAATCAATACTTCGCAGATGGCTGCCAATGGGGATTCCGCATACGAGAAAGAATACCGTGAAATTGTGAATCGTCACATTGAAATGGTATATACCGTAATTCCGGCAGGTAATGAGCGTACTGTTTTATTGGATAAGGTCAATGAATTGTTGAGTGAACTGAAGGATATTTTTCAGGGAATTTATCTGATAAAAGACTTGTCGTCTAAAACGTCGGCTACTATTGTAAGTTATGGTGAGCGCTTGTCGTCTATTATTGTAGCTTCGTTGATAAAGGGGGCTGTATGGTATGACTCCCGCAACTTCATTAAGACTGAAAAAAAACATGCCAAACATATTCTGGATTCCGAACTGACCACTCGCTTGGTTAAAGAAACTTTCCAGAAATTACCGGAAGTGGCATTGGTTCCCGGATTTATCTCTACTGATAAGAACAGTGGTGAAGTGACCAATTTGGGACGTGGCGGTTCAGATTATACCGCTTCTGTCATAGCTGCGGCACTGAATGCGGATAGCTTGGAAATATGGACGGATGTGGATGGTTTCATGACGGCAGACCCGCGTGTAATCAGTACGGCCTATACCATTAATGAGTTGAGCTATGTGGAAGCGATGGAGCTTTGTAACTTTGGAGCGAAGGTGGTTTATCCGCCGACTATTTATCCGGTATGTCATAAGAATATTCCTATTCTGATTAAGAATACATTCAATCCTCAAGGCGAGGGAACTATCATAAAGCAGGAAGTGAATTCCGGTTCTAAAGCCATTAAAGGTATCTCATCCATCAATGATACGAGTTTGATTACGGTTACCGGTCTGGGAATGGTGGGAGTGATCGGAGTGAATTTCCGGATTTTTAAAGCATTGGCACAAAACGGCATCAGCGTGTTTATGGTATCGCAGGCATCTTCCGAGAACAGTACTTCTATCGGTGTGCGTAATCAAGATGCGGCGCTGGCTTGTGAAGTGCTGAATGAGGAATTCTCCAAAGAAATAGAAATGGGGGAAATCAGTCCGGTTGTTGCCGAAATGAATTTGGCTACCATTGCCATTGTCGGTGAGAACATGAAACATACACCGGGCATCGCCGGTAAGCTGTTCGGGACTTTAGGCCGTAACGGCATTAGTGTGATTGCTTGTGCGCAAGGTGCTTCGGAAACCAATATCTCTTTCGTGGTAGAATCCAAGTCACTGCGCAAATCATTGAATGTGATTCATGATTCGTTCTTCCTGTCCGAATATCAGGTGCTGAACCTTTTTATCTGCGGTACAGGTACGGTAGGAGGCAGTTTGATAGAGCAAATCCGTTGTCAGCAACAAAAGTTGATGCAGGAACGCGGTTTGAAGCTGAAAGTGGTAGGTATAGCCGATGGACATCATGCGTTGTTTACCCGTGCAGGCGTAGACTTGTCACATTATAAGGAAGAGTTGGCAGAGAAAGGAATGCCTTCGTCCACTCAGGTGTTGCATGACGAGATTATAGGTATGAATATATTCAACTCTGTGTTTGTGGATTGTACAGCCAGTGCAGAAGTTGCATCCTTATATAAAGATTTTCTGATGAATAATATTTCGGTGGTAGCGGCCAACAAAATTGCTGCTTCTTCCGAATACTCCGTTTATAGCGAACTGAAACAAATAGCCCGCCGTCGCGGTGTAAAATTCTTGTTTGAAACCAATGTAGGTGCAGGGCTACCCATTATCAACACAATCAATGACTTGATAAACAGCGGAGACAAGATATTGAAAATAGAGGCGGTATTGAGCGGTACGCTGAATTACATCTTTAACAAAATCAGCGCGGACATTCCTTTCAGCAAGACCATCAAAATGGCACAGGAAGAGCGCTACTCGGAACCCGATCCGCGTATTGACCTGAGTGGCAAGGATGTGATTCGTAAACTGGTTATTCTGGCTCGTGAAGCCGGATATAAATTGGAACAGGAAGATGTGGAAAAACATCTTTTTGTACCGAATGATTTCTTTGAAGGCCCGTTGGAGGAGTTCTGGAAGAAAGTACCTTCCCTGGATGCGGATTTTGAATCACGCCGTCAAAAGCTGGAGGATGAAAACAAACGCTGGCGTTTTGTAGCCAAACTGGAAGATGGGAAAGGCAGTGTGTCTTTGCAGGAAGTGGACAGCAAACATCCATTCTATGGTCTGGAAGGCAGCAACAACATTATTCTGCTTACAACCGAGCGATATAAAGAGTATCCGATGATGATACAAGGATATGGGGCCGGTGCCAGTGTGACTGCCGCCGGAGTATTTGCCGATATCATGAGCATCGCTAATATTTAGGCTTATGAAACATATTATTATTTTAGGCGACGGTATGGCCGACTGGCCTGCCGAATCACTGGGAAACAAAACATTGCTGCAATACTCCAGTACACCTTATATGGATAAGTTGGCCGCTATGGGACGTACCGGGAGGTTGGTTACAGTTGCTCCCGGATTTCATCCGGGTAGTGAAGTGGCGAATATGTCTGTTATGGGCTATAATTTACCGAAGGTGTACGAAGGCCGTGGACCGTTGGAAGCAGCAAGCATCGGGGTGGAGTTGCAACCGGGCGATATGGCTATGCGTTGTAACATTATCTGCATCGAAGATGAGAAGATAAAAAATCACTCCGCCGGACATATCACTACCGAAGAAGCTGATGTGCTGGTTAGATATTTGGAAGAAAAATTGGGTTCTGACCGGATTCATTTCTATACCGGTGTACAATATCGCCATTTGTTGGTGATAAAAGGGGGAAATAAACAATTGGACTGCACCCCGCCCCATGATGTGCCTTTGCAGCCTTTCCGTCCGCTCATGGTGAAGGCGGAAGTACCGGAGGCGCAGGAAACAGCCGGATTGATAAATAATCTTATCCTGGCTTCCCAGGAATTGTTGGCAGATCATCCGGTTAATCAAAAACGTATAGCCGAAGGCAAAGATCCTGCTAATAGTATCTGGCCTTGGAGTCCGGGGTATCGCCCGCAGATGAAACCTCTCTCCGGGAAGTATCCGGCCATAAAGAAAGGGGCTGTTATTTCAGCGGTGGACTTAATCAATGGCATAGGACATTATGCAGGATTACGCCGTATTGCTGTAGAGGGGGCTACCGGTTTATATAATACGAATTATGAGAATAAGGTGGCTGCAGCATTGGAAGCATTGAAGACGGACGACTTTGTGTATCTGCATATTGAGGCCAGTGATGAGGCCGGTCACGAAGGAGATTTTAAGTTGAAGCAGTTTACTATTGAAAATCTGGACAAACGTGTTGTAGGACCTGTTTATGAAGCAGTGAAGGATTGGGATGAGCCTGTGGCTATCGCCGTGCTTCCGGATCATCCTACGCCTTGCGAACTCCGTACCCATACGGCCGAACCTGTGCCTTTCCTTATCTATTATCCCGGTATAGAACCGGACTGTGTGCAGACCTTTGATGAAGTGGCATGTGTGGAAGGCAGTTATGGAATATTGAAAGAAGATGAGTTTATGAATGAATTTATGAAAAAATAATGTGGCAGTTTGCTAATTTGCCCCAATGGCAACCCTCCATGCAAAGCCCTTGGCACATTAGCACATTGACGCATTGAAAAATTGTTTACTATGAAATATTACAGTACGAATCACCAGGCTTCCGATGCTTCTCTGGAAGAAGCTGTAGTGAAGGGGCTGGCTTCTGACAAAGGTTTGTATATGCCCAAGGCCATCAAGCCATTGCCGCAAGAGTTTTATGATCAGATTGAGAATCTGTCGTTTCAGGAAATTGCTTATCGCGTGGCCGATGCTTTCTTCGGTGAGGATGTTCCTGCTGAAACACTGAAGCAGATCGTTTATGATACATTGAGTTTTGATGTTCCTGCCGTAAAGGTAAAGGATAATATTTACTCTTTGGAACTGTTTCATGGTCCCACATTGGCATTTAAAGATGTAGGTGGACGTTTCATGGCCCGTTTGTTGGGCTACTTCATTAAAAAAGAAGGGCAAAAGCAGGTGAATGTACTGGTTGCGACTTCGGGGGATACCGGTAGTGCTGTAGCCAATGGCTTCCTCGGAGTGGAAGGTATTCATGTGTATGTGCTTTATCCGAAAGGAAAAGTCAGTGAAATTCAGGAAAAGCAGTTCACTACTCTGGGGCGGAATATCACAGCGTTAGAAGTGGACGGTACTTTTGATGACTGTCAGGCATTGGTTAAGAATGCGTTTATGGATGCTGATTTGAATGCGCACATGAAGTTGACTTCTGCCAACTCCATCAATGTGGCTCGTTTCCTGCCACAGGCATTTTATTACTTCTATGCCTACGCACAGTTAAAGAAAGAAGGAAAAGCGGATCATCTGGTAGTGTGCGTACCTAGCGGAAACTTTGGTAATATCACCGCCGGACTATTTGGTAAACGCATGGGCTTGCCTGTCAAGCGTTTTATTGCAGCCAATAACCGGAATGATATTTTCTACCAATACTTACAGACCGGAAAATACAATCCTCGCCCTTCCATAGCTACTATTGCCAATGCAATGGATGTGGGAGATCCAAGTAATTTTGCCCGTGTACTGGCATTGTACGGTAACAGTCATGCTGCCATAACAGCGGATATCTCTGGTGCGACTTATACGGATGAACAGATTCGTGAAACGGTGGGTGAGGTATATTGGGAAACCGGTTACTTGCTCGATCCGCATGGAGCCTGCGGTTATCGTGCTTTATCCGAAGGATTGTCCGCCAGCGAAACGGGTATTTTCCTGGAAACGGCACATCCGGCTAAATTCCTGGAAACTGTGGAAGGCATCATTGGAGACAAAGTGGAGATTCCCGCCAAACTGCAAGCGTTTATGAAAGGAACCAAACAAAGTGTTCCGATGGAAAAAGACTTTGAAAGTTTCAAAGGCTATTTGATGAAAGAATAGCTTTTAGAAATAGATATCTGATAAGAAAAGAGAGGGGCAAAAGTCCAAAGTAACTATCCAATGGTTTACCGTAGGGGCGGATTGAATAGTTACTTTGGGCTTGTTTACATAAAGAACAAAAAAGTTCCGTCACAGCAACGTGCTCATTACTAGTTACTTTCTGTGTAAAAGAATCTCAAACCTCCTTCAATCGGTATGCTTCCGGCTATCGAATCCTGTTACGTATGTAACAAAGTTTGTTCCTACCGTATCTTTCACTCCGTTTCATTTTCACTCCGTTTCATTTGATATTTCACTTGGGTGAAGCAACTGTTTCACTTAGGCGAAAACGGCTGTTCACCTAAGTGAAATCGCCTCTTCACTCGGGTGAAGCAACAAATGCAGATGGGCAAAAATACGCCTTATGACGCTCTCCTGCAAGGAAGTAACCGCAACTATGGCACAGGAATTAGAACAACCGATATACGTCAAGCCGAATCGCGGAGACGCTTACGAATTTGATAGCGGAGAATGGAAAACCGTTTCAGGGGAATTTAGAATGTTTTTTACACATTATATTGTTGATTTACAGAGAGATACTGCACGTAATCCGGAATGGTTGATGCGTGTCTTTATTTTATTTCTTCCAGCAACTTCCCGAACGAAGTGAATGTCCGTTGTTTCCCGCCCCAGGTGAGGTACAAGGCATCGGGAGTGATGACTTGTAGATGGGGCAGACCGGCAGGAACGTTTTGGGTTTGCAGACAAGTATATCCGTGACGGTTCAGTGCGTTGATAGTCCAGTGCAATAAGGTTTCGTCTGTCGCTTCCACCGTTATTTCCTGCTTTCCATTCACGGTTGGATAGTAGATGCCATGATCATAATCGAACCGGATATTATTGTGTGAGAACAGCGTGTCCATCCGATGGTTCAGAATCATATCTTCCGTCACTCCGCATTGCAGTCCTGTTTCTTTGGACAGCAGCCAAAGCTTGTCCGACAGTACCAGGGCTTGTTCTATGTCATGGGTGGATAGCAGGATGGCCTTGTTTTGCTCCACCGCCAGCTGATGCAGCAAAGTCATGATTTCTATGCGGCTCACCACGTCTAGAAAAGCGGTCGGCTCATCCAAGATGATAAGCGGACATTCCTGAACCAATGCTTTGGCTATCATTACCTTTTGCCGTTCTCCGTCCGAAAGTTCGGCGGTGTAGCTTTCGGCTTTGTGGGCAATGCCTACGGCATCCAATGCCTCTTTGATAATGAGATGGTCTTTGGGATGGAGCCGTCCGAAGAAGCCTGTATGCGGCTGGCGTCCCAAAGCTACCAGTTCATACACGGTCAGCCCTCCGGCTTGTGTCTTGTCTGTCAGGACTACACCGATGGTGCGCGAACGTTCCTTTTCCGAATACTGCTGCAAAGGCTTGCCCAGTAATTGCAAATCTCCTGCCAGTGAAGGTTGCGAAGCGGACAGGGTGCGGAGCAAAGTCGACTTTCCGGCCCGTTTGCTCCAAGCAGACTGGTCAGTTCTCCCGGATAGAGTCCGAAAGAAAGGTGTTCGTGCACTTTCTTTTCTCCTTTGTGGGTACGATAACCTATGCACAGGTCTGTGGCGGTGATGACAGCTTGCTTTTCCATCAGTTGAAGTACTGGATTTTACGTTGGTTCACAATGACATAAATAATAATGGGCGCACCAATGACCGGAGTGACGGCATTCAGCGGAATGATACCTGCTTCGCCCGGCAGAATGCAGATGAAGTTGCAGAGCAGGGCAATGGCTCCTCCCGTCAGCATGGTGACAGGTAGCAGAGAATTATGGTTGGAGGTTCCCAGCATGAGGCGGGCAATGTGCGGCACGGCCAGTCCGATAAAGGAAATCGGGCCGCAGAAAGCGGTGGTCGTCGCTGTCAGTAATCCGGTGGCGACAAGCAGCAGGTTACGTGTACGGCGGATGTTGATTCCCAGGTTTTCGGCATAGCGTGTTCCCAGCAGCAGGGCATTCAGAGGCTTTATCAGCAGTATGGTAATCAGCAGTCCCGCCGCTGTGACCAAGGAGAAAAAGGGAAGCTGCTGCAAAGATACTCCTCCAAAGTTTCCCATTCCCCAAATCATGTAGGAATGCACCCCTTCTGCCGTGGAGAAAAAGTTGAGCAGGGAGATGGCAGATGAAGTGATATACCCTATCATGATACCTATAATGAGCAGCATGATGCTGTTTTTTATCAAAGTGGAGAAGAACAGGATGATTCCCATCACCAGCATGGAGCCTATGAATGCTCCGATAATGACGGACAGGAATCCGGATAAAGTGAATACTCCGGCAGTAATCGTACCTGCGCCTGCCAGCATGACCAAGGCAACTCCCAAACTGGCTCCCGAACTGATGCCCAGTATGGAAGGGTCGGCCAAAGGATTATTGAATGTGGTTTGCAACATCAGTCCCGATGCTGCGAGTGCCATTCCGCAAAGGAGGGCGGTAATGGCTTGCGGCAGGCGGGATTCCCAGACTATGAAACTCCAACTTGCCTTTTCTACTTCATTGCCTGTAAGGATATGCCACACCGCCTCGGCAGGGATGTTTACCGAGCCGAACAACAGGTTGGCTCCTGTCAATGCAAGGATGAGGAGGAGCAGTATGATACCGTATTTTGTTCCTTTGTTATTCATTGATACTGTTTGGGGTTACGCCCACTGTAGGGAGTGTGTCAAAACTAACCCGGCCTATCCCATCGTCAGCTGTAGGGGCAGCATTATCCACGTTTTGACATAACCCTACGGTGATTTACTCCGCTAATTTAGTGAAATATTTTAATTCATACCCTTCTAAAAGCGTAGGATGGAATATTTTTATCAAATCTTTCAGTAATCGGTCGGGATGGAAAGGGGAATCTTCGTAAAAGTCTACCTTCCCTGTGTTGCATCCATAAATGTTGCGTTCCTTGAATGCGCGGAAACCGGTGTATGGAGCATAGTCCTGCTCCAATTCCTTATAAGTCTTGTCAATGGCCTGATTATATTTGATGAGCCAGAAGTCTGCATTCTGACCTTTGTCAAACACGGTTTCGAAGGCTAGGGGAACAGAACCGCTATGCTCGTCATCGGCAAACACATAATTGGCCCCGGCATCCGCATAGATGCGTGCAGAGGTGCTTTTACCTCCCGGAACATACCATGCCGAACCGTTTTTCAGTTCGCTGATAACGCTCGGTGCGTATGAAAGGGGAGCAACCAATGCTTTCAGCTCATTATAGTTTTTTTCCACCTCGGCAAACAAGCTGTCCGCTTTTTGTGCCTCACCGAACAGAAGGCCGTAGAAACGCATCCATTCGGCACGTCCCAATGCCGAAGTTTCCATGTAGTCTGCACATTCGATAATGGGGATGTTGAGTTTCTCCACCCGTCCGTATCCGCCACTGTTCTCGAAAGGGGAGAGCATAATGGCATCGGGGTGCAGGTCGATTATCTTTTCTATATCCGGGTTCATTCCATTCCCTACATCGGTGATGCTTCCTGTGCGGCAGCCATCCTGCACTTCTTGCAGTTTGATATACTTCAAATCGCAGACTCCTCCAATACTTTTCAAAGCACCAATCTGGTTGAGCAATCCGCAATGTACGGATGAGTAAACAACGGCCTTGCTCAATGGCGTGCGGACAAGTGTCCCTTCCGGCAAGTCGGCAGGCAGGGACTTTTCTTTGTCAACCAAGACGTAGGTATGCAGTATCCGGGTCGTATCCCAAGGATTGCGCAGGCGGGCAATGGTATAGTCTTCGGTTGCAGACAGATTGAGGTTTTCTGCATAACGCAAAGGGATTGCTTTTTCTGCTTCTATTACAGAAGCAGTCTTGCTTCTTCCGCCGCAGGAGGAAAGAAGGGCAAGCAAGAAGGTGAATAGGATTACTTGTTTCATGTTATTTTTATAATATCCGCCGGTTTTATGGGAACCTTTGTATTCTATTAATTCTTTATCTTTCAGTGATCGTAAATAACGCTCTGTCGTAGCAGCTCCTTTTTGGATATATTCTGCAATTTCATATCCTTTTGCACCGGGTCTCTTTTCCAAGAAGGTGAGGATAAGGCTCTCAAGTTCGTTTATTCCCTCATTTATTCCCTCATCTTCGTTTACTCCCTCATCAGCGATTCTGTCTATTATTGAAATGAACTGCATTCCTGCCGGCTCATTAATGAATTTTATATTCGGCTCTTCTTGAAGTGCACGTATAATCCCCGAGCCCAGCCCGCGATAAGGCATCGTTTTAGCACAGAAATTGGCAATGAAAGGATTGCGTACTACGGCGCTTCCCAGTTTGATGCTTTCCACCGTCAGCCCATCGGGAAGGCATCCCGGGCTGATAATCTCTACACGGTTATCAAAAATGAGGAAAGTTTTATGAGATTATTTAATTTATGAAGGAAATAATTGTAGTTTTGCTTCCTTCATCAAAAGTGAAGAGAAGCAAAACCATATTTTATTATTTCAGTAAGAAGGTTAATCCGCATGGACCTACCCCTACATCGTATTTGTTTGTAAATTTGCCGTTTGCCGAATATTCGTTTACATAGCCATCAGTGGTATAACTTGGCCATCCTCCAACCATATTGTAAGAACTGATATAAATATTTCCGGTAAATGGATTGACTGCGATGCCACAAGGGCTATCAACAGGTTGATTTATTAAATTTTTGTTTCATTTCCTGTTTTTGTATCTATACTGAAATAAGTATTTTCCGTTGCGCCATAAGGAGCATTGATAAGGTAAAGGGTATTATCTTTTACAGTCATTAATGTTGCTTCTGTTACATCTGTAACAATATTCATATTGCCAATTTTTTGTACTTTAGCTGATATGTCCTTATAATTACCCATTGCTAAGACATATACGTTTCCTTCCGTAGTAGAACAAATTTTAGTGGGATTTAGTCCTACGGGTATTCTTTTTGCTTCTGTAAATGTCTTTAGGCCTATTTTAGAAACACTTTTTCCATTTGCATAATCTGCACCATAATTCATTCCGTCTGAGTTAGCAACATACAGGTAGCCGTTGGCCACTGTCATCTCTTCTGGATTTGGACCAACTTTTAATGTAGCATCAATAGTTAGGCTAAGAGTGTCGATACGAGAAACATATCCATCATACATAGAAACATATACTTTTCCATTAGCAGCTATAATATCACGTGGACCTTCCCCTTGAGTGGATGTCGGAACAATCTGTTTGATGGATTTAGCTGTATTTTTGTCTACTATTTCTATAATATTTGAACCATATATGGCAATATACATTTTCGAACCATATACTATTGCATCTTGAGGGGTACCTCCCAAACTTCTTTGTTTATGTCAAAAATACATTGTTGCTTGCTGTTCCTTTTT
>ENA-OQKK01000079-OQKK01000079.1-human-gut-metagenome-genome-assembly--contig:-NODE-79-length-34273-cov-3.787032_pt1 | contig 34273 bp, 30 predicted proteins | sample MGYA00242648_ERZ504797 | MGnify/ENA primary metagenome ERZ504797 (study PRJEB26092, sample SAMD00036412) | human gut metagenome | host: Homo sapiens | study: EMG produced TPA metagenomics assembly of... | reverse complement strand
GGCCTCCTGCAGCTTGATGTCAATACTTAAGTAGACATCATTTCCGGAAACAGGATTCTCCTGACTTATTACCTCGTTTATCTTACCGACATTGTTTACATAGACCTGTTTTTCACCGTTTTTGCCTCGCAGATAGCTCTCATAGTACTGCTCTAAGCCTGACTTACCTACCGTATCATTTTGTGTATATGAGTCATCATCCTTTGACAGCTCATTATACTCGTCGGTAGATATCTTGCCTGTGTATCCTATGAGCGATGAAATATATTCAGGATAGTTGTACTTGCGGATGGTATCCTCTTCAACTGATATGCCGGTAAGAGTATCTGAATGCTCATTGACATATGCTACTATCGAATCATTTACATCCTTTGCAATAGTAGTGGTTTTGTATTTAGTGAATCGGTTCTGTTTTATGGCATATCTCATCACTACAATATCATAAGTGGCCTGCGTATCATACTTGCTGCTTATATCAAAGCATTCATTCTGGTTAGAGCTTAGAAAATCAATAATATTCTGGGCGCTGGCATTTGCCTCGTCAAATCCAAGCGCTTTATTGTATTCGAGCTTATCATATTTCTTTCCAAACACATCTGACAGAAATCTCTTTTTTGAGGTTTCAGATGTGAATGTAAAGCTGTATGTACCATCATCGTTTAAAACAACCGGAAAATCATTGTATATGGAGCCGCCATTGTTTTTTATCACATTGATAATTTCATTAAGCTCTTTGTTTAAAAGACGATTGTGCTCCTTCGTAGATGAATAGCTGCCGTTGTCTGAGATGACTACAGAGTATGCAAGCTGATTGTAAGCAAGCAGCTCACCATTTACATCGTATATATTGCCTCTTGATGCCTCTATGGAAAGCGGCTTTTTAATCAGCATTATGAAGTTTTTCTGATAATCTGCACCTTTAATAATCTGAAGGGTAAAGACTCTTTCGGCAAGCAGGGCAAACATGAAAATAATTACTGCTGCTAATACAAAAAGTCTTGAGCTGAAAAATTTCTTCAGAAAATCTTTTATATCATAAATCAAATTCTTTGCTCTCCTTTTCTCGTGTGCTTCCAGCTTCTGGTTTAACTTAAGAAATACCAGATACAAAAGTATACTGATAACCATTGTGTATACAAATTCAGGTATGATAATTGACTTCAGATAGTACAAAAAGCTAAATCTGCCACGCAGTAAAAACATGAAAAAGTATACTACCAGATTGTAAAACAAATCGCTGCCTCCTATCAGAAGCATAGGAAGCTTTATATCGTCAGGATAGAATCTTTTTTGGAATAATCCATTGATAAAACCGATATACATATATATTAAAGCATACAGTCCTATATAATTTCCGCAAAATATGTCAATAAGCAGGCCGCAAAAGAAGCCTACCCACAGTCCTTCCTTTTTGCCACGCATAAAGCCAAAGGATGATACGGCTATAATCAACAGGTTTGGTGAGATATTGGCAAAGGAAAGAGTCTTAAACAGCGTGGTCTGCAATAAAAAGCATAAAGTTATTATTATAAATAAAACAATTCTACGTCTCATGCTGCTCCTTACTTATTTTCAGTTGAATTTTCAGTCTGGCTGTCACCGGCTGTTTCTGTACTTTCGGTGTCGTCAGCTGTCTTAGTGTCACCGGTCTGTTTAAGCTGTGTTATGACCATGACATTTTCGATATGCTCAAAATCTACAACCGGTGTGATAGTGCCGGATTTTGTCAGATTGTTGGAATTATTTTCGATTTTTGTTACATAGCCAATCAGTATGCCCTGCTGGTAACGGTCTGACACGTATGAGGTAACTACAGGATCGCCCTCTTTTACCTTGTTGTCGTCATCCTTTAACTCTGTAAAGGTAATTACCTTGTCCTCGTTCATGGTTTTTATATTGCCACTGACGGTGAGGTTGTCCTCCGTGGTGGAAACCATGCCACTGACCTTGCTGGCATCATCTATGATACAGCGTACCTTGGCAAAATTATCGCCAGCATCGGTAACAATACCTACAAGTCCGCTTCCCGCAAGCACATTCATGCCTACGTCCACTCCATCCTTTTTTCCTTTGTCAATAGTAAAGGTAGAAAACCAGTTTCCGCTGTCCTTTGCTATGACACTGGCAGCAACCTTGGGATATGATGGATATTTGGCATCCAAATCAAGAAGCTGTCTGTAATTGTCAAGCTCATACTGTTCAAGTTTGGTGGTTGTGAGCTGTGTTGTAAGCTCTTCTACCTCGGCCTTGAGCTTTTTATTCTCAGCCTTGACATTTTTTAATGTGCGTATTTCTGTAATCTTATCTGAAATGTGGATTCCAAAGCTGTTTATACCCTTCTGCATTGGGATAAATACATATCCGGCAGCAGTCTTTAAAGGACCACCGGAGATATTTAAGGTAAGGCTTAACAGCATGGTCACAAAGCAGACTGCTGTCATAATCAACAGTGTGTATCTTGCAGGCAGCTTTTTATTGTGCTTTCTCTTTCGATTGCGAAAATTCTTACTCATGTTAACCTCGGTTATTATTTTTTGATGCTGAATGGAAGTCTCTTATATTTTGAATCAGAAACTATTTGTACGAGCCCGCGTACTGCGCTCTCCTCAGGACATTCTGAGCAGATGACCTTTATACCTGTAATCTGTTCAAAGAGCTGGTCAAGTCCTGCAAGCTGTGAGCCGCCTCCTGTGATATAAATGCCTGAATGGATGATATCCTTTGCAAGCTCAGGCGGAGTCTTCTCAAGAATCATTTTTATTGATGTGCATATAGACTCAAGGTTTGACTTCATAGCCTCGTAAACGACCTTTGAACCAATTTCCATCTCAATAGGCAGGCCGCTTACCACATCACGTCCCACTATGACCATACTGTCCTCTCTTCCCGGAAGTGCAGAACCTATAGTCTCCTTCAACAGCTTTGCAGTCTTTTGTCCGATTACAAGATTGAACTCCTTTCGCACAAAGGAGATGATTGACTCGTCAAGTCTGTTGCCACCGAAATGAAGCAGGTCACTAAGCACCAGGCCACCGAGTGAAATAACGGATGTCTCTGTTGTGTCAGCGCCCATATCTACTATCATGACACCGGTTGGCTCGTTTACATCTATTCCAAGGCCTACAGCATCAGCGATAGGCTTCTCACAGAGCATGACCTTTTTAGGCTTTGATTTGCTCTTATAGAAGAGCTCGTAGAACGCTCTTTTCTCTACATCTGTGATATCTGTCGGCACAGCGATGATGAACTCGGCATTTTTGATACGTGCCTTTGTCTTGTGCTCCAAAAAGTCAAAAATCATAGTCTGAAGCAGATTATAGTCAGCAATAACTCCCTCTACAACAGGAAATATGACGTTGATTGTTTCAGGCGCCTTTTCATACATGGCATATGCGCTGTCTCCATATGCATATATCTGATTTTTGTCTATTACGGCTATTGTGTTTTTCTCAAGCATTGTCTTGCCTGTAGCCTTTGAGTATACCTTGAAATTGTTTGTTCCCAGATCAATTCCGTAAACGTTGTTGCTCATAATAATTCTACCTCGTCTTCTGTTTATATAAGTTTATTTTCATAGAAGCTATAATATTCGTTATCTCCGATTATGATATGGTCACAAAGCTCTATGGAAAAAATCCCTGAGCCCTCAATTAATCTGTCTGTGACAGCAATATCATTTCTGCTGGGAGTACAATCTCCGCTTGGATGATTGTGCAATAAAACAAGCTTTGATGCATTTTTATCCAGGGCGGTCCTGATGATGGAGCCTATGTCCACTACAGATGAGCTTAGTGAACCCTTGGATATGAACTTGTCTCCTAAGAATCTGCTTTTTACATCAAAATAGGCACAAATGACGACTTCATTTGTAAGATGCCTCATCTGCTCCATATAGTAGTCAGCTATTGTCTGAGGATTATTCATTCTGATGCTTTGAACCTTTTTGGTCTTTGCTATGCGAAGCGACAGCTCTGCTATCGCCTTAAGCTGTATAGCTTTTATCTGCCCTATCCCGGGAATATTAAGAAGCTCCTCATAGGACATCTCATAGAGATTGAGCAGATTACCATGCCTGCCGGAAAGTATGTCCTGCGCAATATCAATCACAGTCTTGTCTCTTGTGCCGGTCTTTATAATGATGGCAAGTAAATCAGCGTCTGACAGGCCTGATGCTCCAAGCGATAAAAATTTCTCATATGGTCGCTCTGAAGCCGGCAGATTTTTAATTGTTTTGTTATTATGCATTAATCCCTTTCGCTTCTCCCAGGCGATTGACAACGGATTTAAGCAAAGTTTTCAGTTAATTGTAGCACACCTAATCCAGCTTAACAAGATTTCTCTCATAAAGTTTTTGTAAAGACATCAAAATTCCAAGCTTTGCATGGTACCATGTGAGTCCTCCCTGGAAATAAACCGCATATGGCGGCTTCACAGGGCCATCGGCAGAAAGCTCAATTGATGAGCCCTGCACAAATGCGCCTGCTGCCATGATGACATCACTGTCATAGCCCGGCATAGCCCATGGCTCAGGGGTCACATAGCTGTCTACAGGTGCTGCTGCCTGAATGCCCTCGCAGAAGGCTATCATGGCATCGCGGTTATTGAATTCTACAGCCTGTATGATATCGTGGCGGCTTTCAGTACCGTCAGGGACTACCTTAAAACCAAGCTTTTCATAGATTTTTGCGGCAAAGATTGCTCCCTTTAATGCTCCGCTTACGACAGTCGGTGCAAGGAAAAAGCCCTGATAAAATGACTGGATGACTCCAAGTGAAGCTCCAACCTCCTTGCCAAGTCCCGGAGATGTGAGACGGTATGCGGCATTTTCAACACATTCCTTTTTGCCGACAATATAGCCTCCGATTGGTGCAAGTCCGCCTCCCGGATTTTTGATCAGTGAGCCAACCATCATGTCCGCTCCAACCTGGATAGGCTCTGTATCCTCGACAAACTCACCGTAGCAGTTATCGACCATACAGATCACATCAGGCTTTATGCTCTTTACAAAAGCAATGAGCTCGCCTATTCTTTTGACCGAAAGTGTAGGTCTTGTAGCATAGCCCTTAGAGCGCTGGATTGTGACAAGCTTCGTTTTTTCATTGATGGCTTTCTTTATTCCGTCATAGTCAAACTCACCGTCAGGCAGTAAGTCAACCTGCGCATATGTGATGCCGTACTCAGCAAGCGAGCCCTTTGAAGGGCGTATGCCTATTACCTCTTCAAGTGTATCGTAAGGCTTTCCGACAGGGCTTAAAAGCTCATCGCCCGGACGCAGGTTTGACATGAGTGCAAGTGCAAGTGCATGTGTACCGCAGGTAATCTGAGGCCTCACAAGTGCATCTTCTGCGCCAAAACAGTCTGCGTACACTTTCTCAAGTGTATCCCTTCCGAGGTCATTGTAGCCGTAGCCGCTTGATGCCTGGAAGCACTCTGCGCTCACCTTGTTTTTCTGCATGGCGGCTATGACCTTAAGCTGATTATACTCAGCATTTGTGTCTATTTTGTCAAAACGCTCCTTAAGCTCCTTTTCTACAGAGGTTCCGAAATCCAAAACCTCCTTTGATATTCCAAGTGTCTCATACTGCCTGTAAATGGCTTCATTGGTATCTAACAAATTATAATCCTCTTTTCTGCTAAAATTTCTTGTATTTTATTTAATATTTTATTATCATCATATGAATATTCATTTTTTTCTATCCATATGGTATCTTTTTCTCTCCTAAACCAGGTTAGCTGTCTCTTTGCAAAACGCCTTGACTCAAGCTTTACCTTGTCCACAGCCTCATCAAGTGAATATTCTCCATCAAGATATGCAAGGATTTCCTTATATCCTATGCCCTTCATAGATACCATATCGCTTGTACAGCCCATTGTCTTTAGCTTTTTCACCTCATCGACAAGTCCGTTTGAAACCATGATATCAACTCTCTTATCTATCCTCTCATAGAGTCTTTGTCTTACATCATCCAGTACAAAATAGGCAAAGCTGTATGGAGACTGCTTGGCTCTTTCTGTCTCATTGTGCTTTGAAATCGGCTCATGGCAGGTGTGATAGTATTCAATTGCCCTGATGACGCGCTTTACGTTATTCTCATGGATGCTCTTGTAGGATGCAGGGTCGATATCCTTAAGCTTTTCATGCAGTGCATGGTTTCCGTGCTCGTTTGCAAAGTCGTAAAGGCTCTTTCTGTACGACTCATCCACATCCTGCTTTGTGAAATCAATGTCATACAAAAGTGCCTGTATATAAAAGCCGGTGCCGCCGACAACTATAGGTATCTTTCCTGCTTCGTATATCTCATTAAGTGCTTTTTTTGTCCATATCCTTAAGATAATACATTGTAACTCGTCAGAGGACTCAAGCTCATCTATCAGATAGTGCTTTATGCCGTCCATCTCATCGACTGTAACCTTCGCAGAGCCTATATCCATGTATTTGTATACCTGCATGGAATCCGCGGATATTATAGCACCATTTATTTTTTTTGCAAGCTCAATCGATAGAGCTGTCTTTCCTACTGCTGTCGGTCCTGTCAGGACAATCATCGGTTTTTGTGTCATATTGCACCTCAGTCCAAATGTGTATGTTGTCATACGATACGTTTGAATTTCTTTTCTATCTCATATTTGCTCATAGAGATGATGGTTGGTCTGCCGTGTGGGCAGTTGTAAGGATTGTCGAGTGACAAAAGCTCATCTATCAGCTTATTTATCTCAGGAAGAGTAAGCTTGTCATTGCCCTTGACTGCTGCCTTGCACGACATGGATGCAACCTTTTCCGTGATGATATCAGGAGTCTGCCTGCCTGTCGCATTGGAAAAATCATCGAGCATCTCTATAAACAGATCCTTCATATCTATGTTAAACAAATTATCTGGAATTGCACTGATCATGTATTCCTTGCCGCCAAAATGCTCCACCTCATAGCCAAACTGTTCTATCTGCGGCCTGTATTTCTCAAGCATCTCACATTCCCTGGCATCAAGTGTCATGACAATCGGAGGGCTTATGCGCTGTGATGTAAAATCCTTATTGGCAAGTCTTGCCATCGTTTTTTCATACAGCACCTTCTCATGAGCTGCATGCTGGTCTATGATGTACAGCTTGTCCTCAAACTCTATTAACCAGTATGTCTTAAAGAGCTGGCCTATGATGGAAAACTGCTTCTTTGAGCTTTCTGTAAGAAAAACCTTGTCGTAATCGCCGAGTGTCTGCTGGGTGCCGGTGACAACCTGTGCAGGTTCATACGCGGTGGAAGTCTCAGGCGCTTTTGCAGCAGGTTCTGTTGCTGAGTAATTTTTTACTGTTGACGTCACGCTCTGTCCGTACACACTCCTTGATTCCGCTGCCCTCACCTCATTGATACGCCTCTTCTCAAACGGCTCCGGTATTGGCTCCTTATACTCATGCACTATCTTTTTAGGCGCCGGCGTACTGTCTACAGGCACCTCGGGAATCATCTCCTTGTGGGATAGAATTGCATATATTGTGTCACACAATTCGACATATATCTCGTTGTTGTTGTCGAACCTAAGCTCCATCTTGGTCGGATGCACGTTGACATCCAGCTCACTGAAAAATGTAAAGTAAAGCACTGTAAACGGATACTGATGCTGCATTAGAAAGCTCTTGTAGGCCTCCTCGATAGCGCGTGACAATATATTGCTCTTTACATACCTGCCGTTTATGAAATAATTCTCATAATTTCTGTTGCCCCTCGTGATGACAGGCTTTCCTATAAATCCCTCCACCTTAAAGTATTCGCATTCATGCTTCACCTCAAGCAGTGATGACGATATCTCGCGGCCGAATATATGGTATATGATATCCTTTCTGTTGCCGTTTCCGGAGGTGTGAAGCTTTGTCTGGTTATTGTTTATGAACTTAAACGATATATCGGGATGTGAAAGCGCAAGCTTTTCAACCATATCGCTTATGTAGCTGCCCTCTGTCTGTGCTGTCTTTAAAAACTTACGTCTTGCCGGAACATTGTAAAACAAATCCTTTACTATGAAGGTAGTACCGTCCGGAGCACCGATTTCCTCGTTGGAAAGCTCCTTCGAGCCCTCAATCACATATCTGGTGCCGGTGAGCTCATCGTAGGTTTTTGTGATAAGCTCAACGCGGGCAACGGCCGAGATACTTGACAGCGCCTCACCTCTGAAGCCGAGAGACTTTACTGTGAGTAAATCCTCTGCCGAGCGGATTTTACTTGTGCTGTGACGGTAAAATGCAACTGCAACCTGTTCTCTTTCAATTCCGCATCCGTTGTCGGTGATACGGATGAATGAGATTCCGCCCTCCTTTATCTCGACAGTAATGGCTGTGGAGCCTGCATCTATGGCATTTTCCACCAGCTCCTTTACCACGGAGCACGGACGCTCAACAACCTCTCCTGCAGCTATTTTATCTATTGTTTCCTGATTTAATATGGCAATATTTGGCATTTTAATCCTTTCTACCAGCGGTTTTTAACCTTGTTCTGGAGCTGATAAAGCTTGTTTAACGCATCAAGTGGTGTCATGTTGCCTATGTCTATGCTTCGAAGCTCATCAATTATGTCATCATCCTTAACTGTGTCGAAAAGTGAAATCTGTGTCATATCAACCTCGTCAAGATGCTCCTTTTTATGCTTGTGACCAGTGTCAACGGATATGCTTTTTACAGTATCTGTGATATCATTTGCAACAAGCTGCTCTGCGATTTCCTTGGCACGCTCTATGACTGAATCCGGCAGACCTGCAAGCTTTGCAACCTGTATACCATAGCTTCTGTCAGCTCCGCCCTTTACGATTTTTCTTAAGAAAACTATATCATCGCCCTTTTCCTTTACAGCGATGCAATAGTTATTTACACTGTCAAGCTTGCCCTCAAGCTCGGTGAGCTCGTGATAATGGGTTGCAAAAAGCGTCTTTGCTCCGAGGAGCTTTGGATTACTTATATGCTCTACAACTGCCCAGGCGATGCTTAGTCCGTCAAATGTACTCGTGCCTCGCCCAATCTCATCGAGAATGAGCAAGGATTTGGCGGTCGCATTCCTTAGTATATTTGCCACCTCGTTCATCTCAACCATAAATGTACTCTGGCCGCTTGCAAGGTCGTCAGATGCGCCGACTCGCGTGAAGATACGGTCTACAATACCGATATTTGCAGTTTGTGCAGGTACAAAGCTTCCAATCTGTGCCATGAGAACGATAAGTGCTGTCTGTCTCATGTAGGTGGATTTACCGGCCATGTTTGGCCCTGTGATGATTGAGATTCTGTTTTTGTGCTGATCCAGATATGTATCGTTTTCTATAAACATGTCATTTGTAATCATTTTTTCAACTACAGGATGACGTCCGTTTTTTATGTCTATTATTCCGCTTTCATTTATCTTTGGCTTGCAGTAATTATTCTGGCTGGCAACAAGAGCAAGCGAAGCAAAAACATCAATCTGTGCTATAGCTCTGGCTGTTTTCTGAATCCTTGAAACATTGCAGGAAATCTGTTTTCTTACATCACGAAACAGCTCATACTCAAGTGATGTGAGCCTGTCTTCAGCTCCAAGGATGGTATCCTCAAGCTCCTTAAGCTCCGGTGTGATGTAGCGCTCGGCATTGGTGAGTGTCTGCTTTCTCACGTAATAATCCGGAACCATATCCTTGAAGGAGTTTGTGACCTCAAGGTAATATCCAAATACCTTGTTATACTTGATTCTTAAGTTTTTGATGCCGGTTTTTTCACGCTCACCGGCTTCAAGCTTAGCAAGCCATGTCTTTCCCTTGGTTTTTGCGTCTCGAAGACGGTCAACCTCCTCGTTGTAGCCAGCTTTTATGATATCTCCGTCACGCTGTGAGATAGGCGGCTCATCCTCAATGGATGAAAGTAAAAGCTCATATATATCCTTAAGCTCGTCGAACTCTTCATTAATCTCATCGGTAAGCTCACACGGTATGTCTGAAAGCTGCTGCTTTATTGGTGGAAGCATTTTTAAAGAATCCCTGAAGGCTATAAGGTCGCGCGGATTGGCTGACTGGTAGGTGATTCTTGTGATGAGACGCTCAAGGTCATAAATAGGATTAAGGTATTCCCTGATTTCATCTCTTGTGATTTCGTTTGCATTAAGTGCTTCGATAAGCTTCTGGCGCTTTATTATCTCTGCCTTTTCGATAAGAGGCTGCTCGACATAGGTGCGAAGCAGTCTTGCTCCCATAGCCGTACGTGTCTTATCGAGTACCCAAAGCAGTGAGCCTCTCTTTTGCTTTTCACGAAGGGTATCTACAAGCTCCAAATTACGTCTTGATGAGCTGTCTATTATCATATATTTGCCTATTGAGTACGGATGAAGCTCAAGTATATTGTCGAGCGAGTTCATCTGCGTCTCATAAAGGTACTTTAACAGGGCGCCGGCAGCTATGACTCCACTCTCATAATCCTCAAGCCCCAGAGCATTTATTGTCTGTACATGGAAATGTGAAAGCAGTGTCTCATTTGCAAGACCATCAGAAAAATACCATGAGTCGAGTGCTGAAACAGTGATTGACAGCCTGTTTTTCATATCGTCAACATCTATTCCGCTCATGTAGAAGGCTTCATTACATATGATTTCCGATGGATTAAATCTGCTCACCTCATCTAACAGCTTTCTTTCCGTATCCACCTCTGTCGTAAAAAAATCACCTGTTGTGACATCACAGGTCGCTATGCCGTATTTGTCCTCAGTGTATACAATCGACATTATGTAATTGTTTTTTGCTTCATCTAAAGAAGCCATATCAGTGTTTGTGCCGGGTGTCACAACACGGATTACCTCTCGCTTTACGATTCCCTTTGCCTGCTTTGGATCCTCCATCTGTTCACAGATAGCTACCTTGTGACCGTTTGATACGAGTCTGTTGATATATGAGTCTGCCGCGTGAAACGGTACTCCACACATAGGAGCTCTTTCTTCAAGTCCGCAGTTTTTGCCGGTGAGTGTAAGCTCAAGCTCCTTTGAAACCATTATCGCATCGTCAAAAAACATCTCATAGAAGTCTCCTAAGCGATAAAATAAAATACAATCCTTATATTGTTCTTTTGTCTGCAGATAATGCTGCATCATTGGTGATACTTCTGCCACGAATATTTCCTCTCTTTACGTGTATAAATATTATTCATGTGTATAAATATTATTTAAAATCCGGCCTATATTTTTTAATAATTGCTTCTGCGACCTTTATGCCGTCGATTGCCGCAGATGTAATGCCTCCTGCATAGCCTGCGCCCTCTCCGCAAGGGTATACACCCGAGATGTTGCTCTCAAAGGATTCATCTCTTTTTATGCGAAGCGGAGAAGATGTGCGTGTCTCCATACCGGACAGAATTGCATCTTTTCTGTCAAAGCCATGTATCAGATGACCAAAATGTTCCATTCCAAGCTTGAACGACTGCTCCATGTCAGCGTTCATCAGTCCATTCAGCTTTGCAAAGACGGTGTTTCCCTTTGTACAGGAGCCAAAATTACCGTATGCTGTTGTTAATCTGTTATCACAGAAATCACCGAAAAGCTGCTGTGGTATTAAACCATTGCCTCGCTTATAATTTTCTGTCTCAAGCTTTTCCTGATATCTCACTCCGGCGAGGGCATCATCTGCTCCGAAATCCTTCGGCGAAACAGATACTATGATGGCACTGTTCGCATTTTTGCTGTTTCTGTCGTGATAGCTCATGCCGTTAACCACCGTGTGATTTTCGGTTGACGATGAGTTGACCACATATCCTCCCGGACACATGCAGAATGAATAGACTCCTCTACCATTCGGAAAATTGGATGTGACCTTGTATGGGCTTGGCGGAAGTATAATTTTCTTTTGAATACCGTACTGTGATTCATCTATCATGCGCTGCGGATGTTCCACGCGAAAGCCGACTGCAAAGCTCTTGCACTCCATATCAAAGCCTTTGTTGTAAAGCATATCAAATGTATCTCTGGCGCTGTGTCCGAGTGCCAGAACGCATACATCTGTCTTTATCTCACTATTACTGTTACTGTCAGAATCCGTGTAAACACTTAATAGCTTTTGGGAAACTATGTCAAGATTGTTTACACAGGTATCAAATACAAATGTAGCACCATTGTCAACCAAAAACTCACGCATATTGACAATTACTTCTGAAAGTACATCAGTACCAATATGTGGCTTGTTGTCATAAAGTATGGACGGATCTGCCCCAAAGCGCACAAATGTCTCAAGCACAAGACGATTTCTGCCCGAAGGATCCTTTACGGATGTATTCAGCTTGCCGTCTGAAAAGGTTCCGGCACCGCCCTCACCAAACTGTACATTGCTTTTGGGATTAAGTATGCCGCTCTCCCAGAATTTTTGTACATCGCAGGTTCTTTTCTCAACCCGGCTGCCACGCTCGATAACTATCGGGCGAAAACCTGCCTCTGCCAGTATATATGCACAAAACAAGCCGGCAGGTCCTGCCCCTGCAATAACAGGTCGCCTGTCAAGCGGTATATGCCGCATGCAGGTATCATGTACTCTTTTTCTTTATATATGAGCACAGATGAGCTGGCTGCTCTTTTTTACAATTGCTTCTTCGCTATTTTTTTGTATCCTCTATCTCTACAGCAACTGAATATGTATAGAACAGCTCAGGCTTTTTACGCGCGTCAAGTGATTTCTTTAATATCCGGTATGTAAAGCCTGTCTTGGCATTGAGCTTAAGCATTTTTATTATTTTCTTTTTTAATGCCTCATCACTGTGTGTGACGGGGAGCTTTATCTGGTTAATTTTAATCATTTACTGCATTTCTCCTGCTATATATCCACTTGTCCATGCCCACTGCAGATTGTAGCCACCGCATATGCCGTCCACATCAAGCAGCTCGCCGCAAAAGTAAAGCCCCGGATGGATTTTGGACTCCAATGTACGTACATCTATTTCCTTTGTATATATGCCGCCTGCACACACCTGTGCAAATTCGGCTCCTCTTGGCTTTTTTACCGAAACGGCTGTATGCTTTATTGAGCGGGTGAGACTTTTACAATCATCATCTGTCAACAGCCTTCCCTTTTTGTCAGGAGATACACCTGATTTGTGTATCAGCTCAAGAAGAAGCTTATTGTTTAAAAGTCCGTTAAGCATCTCATTTAACGAGCGGTGGTCTGTCGTTGTAATGCTTCTGTCCTTTATGTACCCATTAAGCTCATCATCACTAAAAGCCGGCAAAAAGTCAATTATCACCTCGACCCTTTGACCTTTATCGAGGGCTCTTGACATAAGACTTGAAATCTGAAAAACCGGGATGCCTGAGATGCCATAGTCGGCTAACTGCAGCTCCCCTGTATTTTGCTCTGTCATTTGACCGTCTATCACGGAAGCGACGGTGGCATCGCACCTGACACCTGTGATTTTTTTGAAATTTAGGCCATCACAGCTAAAGCCGCAAAGCGCGGGTAATGGCTTTTGGATATGATGGCCGAGAGCTTCTATCTGTCGAAACAGGCTTCCGTCACTTCCAAGCTTCGGGGAAGCCGTAAGGCCACACGCTATGATAAGCTTTTTGGACTTAAAGCTGCCATTGTCTGTTTGGATGCAGTAACCGGTCCGGTCATCTGTCTTCTTATTAGTTGCCGGATTAGAAGCAGACTTTGTGTCCTCAGCCGTAATCCTTGCAGTCTTGATTTCTGTAATACTAATGCCTGTTTTCACATCCACATGAAGCCTCATAAGTTCCATGCGAAAGGCTGCCACAACAGATGCAGCCTGTCTTGAATTTGGATAAATGTAGCCTGCATTGTCATATGCAGGTATTCCAAGTTCTTTAAAAAAACGTATTGTGTCTGCATAATTAAATTGCGACAACCCGTTTTTAATCAGCGCTTTACTGCCGTGAAACTTATTTACAGACATATCAGTGTTTGTGAAATTACATCTGCCGTTTCCGGTTGCAAGTATTTTCTTTCCTATATCATCCTTGTGCTCTAAAAGTGCCACACGTGCTCCCTTTGATGCAGCAGCTGCTGCCGCCATCAGCCCGGATGCACCGGCACCTATTATAATTACATCGTACATATTCTTTCCCCTAACTGATTTATTTTAACATTAACTTGAATAGCTTTCAAGAAAATCGTACAAATCAGTTTCGTTAAAAAAGTAGAGTCCGTTTGTAACCTTATTTTTTGCTTCATCGGGCAGTTCTTCAAAATACACGCCTGTGTCAAAGTATTTTTCACTTGCAGTGGCGTTGTATACAGACAGCATTCCGGAGTCATTTTTGATGCAGTATTTTGCATTTTTAGCCTCATTTGATGTCAGAAGGCTTTCTTTTTCATTTTTTTCTTCTTTATCATTTTTCATTTCTTTGTGCAATTACAGCAGCCTTGTCTGCAGCTCTTTGAGTATTGATTTTTTCTATCATAACAAGTGCAAGAAGAATTACAACAATAGTTAAAAAACAGATACTGATTTTGCTTTTCATATTATCACCTCAAAATCAGTATCTGTAAATTTTTGTTATTTATTCAATTTTATAATAAATGACATTTTTTTGCCACTTTTATGATAAGTGTGCCCTTTGGAAAATGTCTAAGCTCATCCTCAGTCAGTCCCTTGAGTAAAAGCAGCGCAACTGCATATGAGATAACCGCAATGATTGCAGCAAGAATGAAGGCGATAATCTCAATATGACAGGCCTTGTAAAGTATAAAGTATACTATATACGAAATAACTCCCATTATGAGCGAGCTGATGGCAGGTATGATAAAGGTCTTTTTTATTTCCTGCTTAAAGCCGCTGTACTTCTTTAAAGCCATGCTGTTCATAAAACACATGAGCAATGCAAAAAATGTATTGGCAAGCACAACTGCATGTATATTGAGTCTGAATATGAGCATAAGCAGTATGAGTACTATGACATGCGCTACAATCGATATCGCAGCGTTGATTACAGGAACTTTGAGCCTGTCAATGCCCTGCAGTAGTCCGTTGGACAGAGTGGAAAGCGAGTAAAATACTACCGCAACCGCACCGACATACATCATAAGTGATGCCTCAGCATTTGTTGCACGGGTGCTTGAGAACAGTATATTAAATATTGGCAGTCCAAACACGGCAAGCCCTACTGCACATGGGAATGCGACAACCATGATAAAGCGTGTGGAAAGATTAATCTGTCCTCTCACTGCTTCCATATCGTCCCTGTGATATGCGCCTGTAAGCACCGGCACAAAGGATGCTGCCATAGCTGATGCTATGGATATAGGCACATTGATTAAAAGCTTGTACTTTCCGGTGTATACACCCCACCATACGTCTATATCATTCTGAGTGTATCCCTGAAGCAGTGCAACCTGCTTGAAAATACCCTGGTCGATAATACCACTGATATTGTATATAGTAGTACTTAAAAGCACCGGAATAACCGTAATTACAAGAATCTTCATTGTGTAGCCAAATGAGCTCACCCTGACATTTCGTTCTCTTTTCATCTGCCTCTTGAACACCTTCATATAGATGGCAAAGATAAATACTACAAATAAAAGAGCCGCTACAGAGCCAAGCACTGTTCCAAGTGTACCACCGGCTGCACCATATGCTGCGGCATAGTGTTCCTTGTCACCAAGTACTGCGCCAATCCTTGTACCTGTACGGTATAGCACATATGCAGCCCATACACTGACTATGGCATTTACTATCTGTTCTATTATCTGTGAGACGGCACTTGGCATCATAGTACCCAGTCCCTGGAAAAAGCCTCTGATAACGCCGAGCACTGCAACTACCAAAAGCCCCGGAGCCAGTACTCTTAAGGCAAAAATACTGTATGGTGTGTTAAGAAGCGTTGTTGCAAAAAAATTGCCACCAAAAAACAGTATGAGTGCAACCGTTGTTCCACTGATGGTTGCAAAAAGCAGAGCGCACTTAAGTATCTGATAGGTCGCAGTCCGCCTCTTTTTTGCCATCTGGGCTGAAACCATCTTTGATACGGCAAGTGGTAAGCTGTATGATGATATAATAAGCATGACATTATATATTTCAAAGGCTGTGGAATAATAGCCGATTCCGATATCGCCCAATATACGCTGCATCGGAATACGATATATGAGTCCTATTATTCTGCTTATAATAGATGCTACGGCAAGTATGGAGCCCTGTACTAAGGCATTACTTGCCCCATTGTTTTTTTTAGACATTTATAAAATCCTCTGTTTCAATTGATAACCAGCTTAAATATTAGCGTGTTATACCTAAAGCGTCAAGTATTTTTCTCTGGTGCTCTTCCATTATGGCAGCCTCATCAGCCTCCATGTGGTCATATCCGAACAGATGAAGCATGCTGTGTGTAATCAGAAAGGCAAACTCTCTTTTTTCGCTGTGTCCGTATTCTACGGCCTGCTCCTTTACCTTGTCAACTGATATGATTATGTCGCCCAGCATGACCTCTCCTGTATCAGGATTGAAATCATCCTCATTCTCATCTGAAAGGAAAGAAAAATCTCCGGGTGTTTCATATGAAAGCATCGGAAAAGATAATACATCTGTAGGCCTGTCTATCTGTCTGTACTCCTTATTGATGGCATGTATCCCTTCATTGTCTGTCAGTGTCAGATTAACCTCCGCCTCATACGGAAAGCTCTCATGCTCAAGTGAAGCAGAAACAACAGCTTCTGCGACCTTTTCATAATCAAAATTAAAATTGCATTCTACTTCTTTTTCGATAAAAAAACTCATTTAAGCAACTCCTCCTTTGTAAGATAGTCTCGTATTTTTAAAAAGTGATTCATGGAAAGCCCTGATTCATCATACATTCCTGAGCTTGACAGCTCATTTAATGTCTGGATAATAAGTATCTCGTGATTCCATTCACTGTCTGCCACATCGTTTTTGATATGATCAAGCCTTACTATTAAAGCATCGACCATATGGATGAGTGCGGATTCAGGGGTCTGTGGGTGTCTTAACTTGCCATAGTACTCATAGAGTATATTGGTCAGCTTTTCAGGAAAATGCATGGCTAATGCCTGTTCCACTCCTTCCATGACGCTTTTATGCTTCTGCCACTGCCCTATGCGGTAATAAAAACCTCCTGCTGCACATAGCGCTGTGTCCAGTCCAGCAGCCTTTGCAGCCTTTATGGCAATCGTCGATACGAAATTGCCATGATTGTATTCAGAGAAATTGTGCTTTTTAAGCTGCTTTACAGCAGGAAAATCCTCCTCTATTATTTCTATAAGCCTGTCATTTGTTTCATCAGTGCTAAGTGGCTTAAATACCCTGGCACAAATGATGCCGATAAGCGAAACAATCATGCCGCTTACAGCTCCGGCAATAATAACGGAAACAGAAAACTCCTTTGTTGACATATAATAGAATATGCCCGGTGTCACAATGCTCATACTGATTGTGATCAGATATATACATATCTGAAGCTTGTCCTCCTTTAGCATCTTTGCAAGGATAGCACCTGTGATTACAAGAAGCAGCTCACATACGAGCTCAAAGCAGTCGCCGGATACAGTGATTGAAAGCAATATACAAAAATAAGTACCGCTTATAAAAGCCAGAAACTCATTGCCAATCAGACAAAGCAATATAGGAAAAATCATCACCGGCCTGCTGTACAGTGGCATAAAACCGCTTATGATACACACTATAGAGCAAATGATAAACGCAAACGTAAACCTAAGATAATCGGTTCTTGAGTTGTTCGACAGCTGCAGTGTGTTCCGCTCGTACTCAAGTTCAAATAAAAGCAGCATATAAAATATGATATCTAAAAAACCCATGCATATCCACTCATCCGGATATACATCACCAAGCAGACACAGCACAAATGAAAGAGCTAAGATTGATATAAAAATTGATATTAGTGATACAACCCTTCTCAATTGCTCTTCCTCTGCTTTCTTGCAGTCTTTGCAGTCTGCTTATTTTCATAATCATCATATGCCTGAACGATTTTTTGTACAAGCGGATGACGCACGACATCCTTGCTTGTCAGATTGCATATGCCTATATCATCTATGTTTTTAAGCACCCTAAGTGCCACATCAAGCCCTGATTTTGCGCCCGGTGCAAGATCCTTTTGTGTCGCATCACCTGTCACGACAACCTTTGAGCCAAAGCCGATTCGTGTAAGAAACATCTTCATCTGTGCAGGAGTTGTATTCTGTGCCTCATCAAGTATGATAAATGCATTGTCAAGTGTACGGCCTCTCATGTATGCAAGAGGAGCCACCTCAATAAGGCCCTTTTCCATGTTGCGCTGGAAGCTCTCAGCTCCCATTATCTGATAAAGAGCATCGTACAACGGTCTCAAATATGGGTCAATCTTGCTCTGCAGATCTCCCGGCAGAAAGCCAAGCTTCTCGCCTGCTTCAATCGCAGGACGTGTCAGAATAATACGGCCCACCTGCTCATTTTTAAAAGCTGTTATAGCCATTGCCATGGCAAGATAGGTCTTTCCTGTTCCGGCAGGACCCATGCCAAACACAATCATCTTTTTCCTGATTGCATCGACATATTCCTTCTGGCCTATGGTTTTTGGCTTTACAGGCTTGCCATTTATTGTGTGACAAATGATATCCTTGTCAATCTCAACAATCTCACTGCCTCTATGCTCCTCTAAAAGTGCAAGTGCATAGTTTACGTTCTGCTCTGTAATGACGTTGCCTCTCTCAGCCAGCGCAATGAGCTGCTCGAACACCTCTTTTGCCCCATCAATATTTCCCTGCGCTCCGATAATCTTTAAGGAATCATCTCTTAAGACAAGCGTTACGTGCAGTGTGCGCTCTATTTTCTTGGCGAATGCATCAAACTGTCCAAAGACATTTGGAATATATTCACCCGGTATTTTTATAGATACTTCATTTAAACTCATTAGCTCATGTGCCTTTCAATCAAAATATTTTTCATTATAACATAAAAATAAAATTTGTCATAATTTACCTATAATTTATTCCCTCTGATATATCAATTTTCATGGTATTTTTTTCTATGTATATACTGCACCACGTGATATCGGGATATTTTTCCTCAAGCTTCTTTTCAAGGAGGCTGTAATCTGCTCTCTTGTGGCTGCCTATTGTTACATTTTCACTCTCCATAAAGGAGATGACCGACTCATCATACGTGAAACGGTTTCCTTCAGGCACAATGTGCCAGATTCTTGTGCAGATGAGTGCATGTATACAAAAAACGCCGGTAATTGCAGCCGTAATAATACGTATTTTATATAGAAATGCTCTTATTGCAAAGTATCCCTGTCTTTTTACCACGAGAAGCCTTGTATGCGTCTTTTTCAGGTGCGGCTTCATTAGAAAAATATCTTCTGTACTGCAGCAGGCCTCATATTCCTTTGGACTTACATATTTAAGGTTCCATATTTTTATATGGTTTGCCGTGCACAGATTTATGAAGCGCCTGATATTGCAGCCTGTTAGCCTTACTGTTGCATAAGCTTTAATACTCATATATAACACCCTTTAAATGACCGGCTATTATTATTAAATCCTTTGTAAATTCCTTGATTTCAAGGCGGCTGCCGGATATTTTTATGGTACTGTCTGCTGCCCTTACAGTTACGGCCTTGTCCGAAAATGACAGAATACCCTTGTGGTTTTCTATAGTCAACTCATTATAACCATATGCTGTTACAATTGGAAGCCCTAGCACTATGTCCTTTGGAAGCTCGAACGAATCAGTTACTTTTTGCATCTTCATATATTAACATATGTTTATTTAGGCTGAATTATGCCGGTTATTTGTGGTACGGCTCATTATTGCTGATGCGAAACGACCTGTAAATCTGCTCCAGTAAAATTACGCGCATGAGCTGATGGGGGAATGTCATTTTAGAAAATGAAAGCTTATAGTCAGCGCACTTTAATACATCATCGGACAGCCCCAGAGAGCCTCCTATTACAAAAACAAGATGACTTTTGCCTCCTGTCATAAGCTTATCCATCTTCTGTGACAGCTCAACCGAATCAAGCTGTTTTCCATCTATCGCCAGACAAAATACATGTGCATCGTCTTTTATATTTTTAAGAAGCCTCTCACCTTCTTTATTTTTACGATGTCTATCTCCGTCTGTGTGGCCTGTTCGCTTGTCTTTTCATCGGAAACCTCAGTGATCTCAAGCTTACAGTAACGGCTTAGGCGCTTTGAGTACTCAGCAATCGCATCTCTGTAAAATTTTTCTTTAACTTTTCCTACACATAATATTGTAATTTTCATCGTTTCATTATAACATATAACTATAATTAAACAATATGGAGGCCGTATGAAAATATACGTTGATGAACAAAAACGATACGAGGATACAAAAGCAACCGGACAGTGCTTCACCGCAGTCGGTGCGATAGGGCTTATTGCTATTGTGCTGCTTGATACAGGAGTTATAAAGCTTGCCGCTTTAGACTCGGTAAACAAGCTCATGATTTCTATCGTAATGGGGCTTGTTTTCTTGATATTTTTTATCATAGGAATGAAGTCATTTATGGAGCTAAAGGACATTTCAAAAAAAATTGACCGGAATAATTCCCTCGAAGAGGAAATAATGGAATACGTGACCGTCACTCATAGGGACGAGCTTATGACTTTAGCGTCATCGGGTGAAAAAGGAGATGCCTGCTCAGGTGATTTATACTACAAAAGAGCTGAGCTTATCACATCAGTCATTACTGAAAAATACAGCCTGCTTGAGGAAAGCTTCCTCGATCATATGGTTGAAGAAATTTATTCTAAAATTTATAGTGATATTGTCGAAGAATAGTGCTATAATAATAACAATTTATTTTTTATGAGGTGAACAAAATGAAAGAACTGCAAGATCGAATTCTCAAGGATGGCCAGGTAATTGGCACAAACATCTTAAAGGTCAACAAATTTATCAACCATCAGGTAGATCCGGTGCTTATGGAGCACATCGGTGAGGATTTCGCAAATCACTTTGCCGATAAGGGAATCACAAAGGTTGTCACAATAGAGAGCTCAGGAATTGCTCCTGCACTTATGGCAGCAGCCAAGATGAATGTACCGCTTGTTATTTTAAAGAAGCAGCCTTCAAAGACATTACATAATGATTTATATCAGACACAGGTTACTTCATTTACAACAGAGAAGAGCTATGAGCTTACGCTCTCACGCGATGTTATCTCAGAGGATGACAATATTCTTTTGATTGATGATTTCATGGCTGACGGAGAGGCTGCTACAGGTGCCATCAGACTTCTTCGTATGGCTCACGCTACAGTTGCCGGTATAGGAATCCTTATTGAGAAGTCATTCCAGCCTGGCAGAAGAAAGATCAACGAGCAGGGCTATGAGGTTTACTCACTTGCACGTATCAAGTACATGGATGAGTATCAGATAGATTTTATTGAAGAAAATTAAAATAAGATTTAATATTTAAAATCAATACATATTATACACAAAATCCACTACCCTATTTACAGATTTATGAGTCTGTCAATGAGTAGTGGATTTTTATTATTGTTAAAGTATATGTTTTATGCCAAACTGCCGGATTATGCTCCGAAATCGAAAAGTGAAAGCTGGTTTGACTCCGGCAGTGAACCAAGCAGTCCCAAATCTGACATGAGGTCTACGGCTGTTCGCGATACATGAGTTCTCTCCCTGAAATCATCCTTTGAGAGGAATGGTCCGTCCTTTGCCGCTTCCGAAATATAAATAGCGGCATTGTCGCCTAGTCCGTCAATACTGTTTATGGCCGGCATGAGCTTACCGTCAATTATCTGGAAACGGTTAGGGTGAGCCCTGTATATATCAAGAGGCATGAAATCAAAGCCTCTGGCATACATCTCCTGTACGATACGCATGTCCTTAAATACATCCTGCTCCTTGTTTGACAGCGTGTCTTTTCTTTTCTTATAGTCCTTCATGTAGTTTTCGAGTCGGTCCTTTCCCTGACACATAAGCTCATATGAAAAGCCTGTGGCACGGATTGAAAAGTATGCTGCGTAGTATGCAAGAGGATAGAAAACCTTACAGTAGGCGATTCTCCATGCCATCATAACGTATGCCGCAGCATGGGCCTTAGGGAACATGTACTTGATTTTCTCGCATGACCAGATATACCAGTCAGGTACACCGTGTGCCTTCATATCCTCCTTCCACTGTGGCCACTGAGGGCATTTGCCCTTGGCAATAATGCCCTTTCGCACTTTCTCCATGATGTTGAAGGCTTCCTCAGATTCAAGTCCCATGGAAATCAGATATGTCATAATATCATCTCTGGTACAGATACAGGTTGAAATGGTAGCTGTGCCTTCCTCGATAAGAGTCTGTGCATTGCCAAGCCATACGTCGGTACCGTGTGATAATCCGGCGATACGAATGAGGTCAGAAAACTCCTTTGGCTTTGTATCAAGGAGCATGCCCATGGCAAAATCGGTACCAAACTCCGGTATACCTAAAGCTCCAAGCGGACATCCATCGATATCCTCAGGCTCTATGCCCAAAGCGGAGGTGTTCTGAAACAGTGACATGACAGCTTTGTCGTCAAGCGGAATCTTTGTCGGGTCAACACCTGTCAGATCCTGCAGCATACGAATCATGGTAGGATCATCGTGTCCAAGTATATCGAGCTTTAACAGGTTGTGGTCGATTGAATGGTAGTCAAAATGCGTTGTCGTGATGTCAACGGTCATATCATTCGCAGGATGCTGTACAGGAGTAAAGGTATTAATCTCCTCACCCATCGGCAGCACGACTATACCACCCGGATGCTGTCCCGTAGTACGTCGAACACCAACGCAGCCCTGCACTATCCTGTCTATCTCGCAGTTTCGCTTTCTGACACCGCGCTCCTCATAATAGTTTTTAATGTATCCAAATGCGGTCTTGTCAGCAAGTGTTCCTATGGTTCCGGCTTTAAAGGTCTGTCCTTCTCCGAAAATAACCTCGGTATATTTGTGTGCCTTTGACTGGTACTCACCGGAGAAGTTCAGATCGATATCCGGCTCCTTGTTTCCCTTGAAACCGAGGAAGGTCTCAAACGGAATATCAAAGCCCTCCTTACTTAAAGGTCTGCCGCACTTTGGACAGAGCTTATCCGGCATATCACAGCCACCACGGCCTGAAAATGCCTGTACCTCTGGTGAATCAAAATCACTGTATTTGCAGTGTGTACACAAATAGTGAGCATGCAGCGGATTAACCTCTGTGATACCTGACATAGTTGCGACAAATGAGCTTCCTACGGAGCCTCGCGAGCCAACCAGGTAGCCGTCCTCATTTGATTTCCACACAAGCTTCTGTGCGATGATGTACATTACGGCATAGCCGTTTGAAATAATAGAGTTAAGTTCTCTGTCAAGACGCTCCTTAACTATCGGCGGCAGCGGATCTCCGTACATCCTGTTTGCCTTGTTATAGCAGATTTCACGAAGCATGCCGTCAGAGTTTTCGATAACCGGCGGACATTTATCAGGTCTGACCGGTGAGATACGCTCACACATGTCTGCTATCTTATTGGTATTGGTGATGACTACCTCCTCAGCCTTTTTGCTTCCGAGATATTCAAACTCCTTTAGCATTTCCTCTGTGGTCCTTAAGTAAAGCGGAGCCTGCTCATCTGCATCCTTAAAGCCCTTACCGGCCATGATAATACGACGGTATATCTCGTCCTCGGGATTTAAGAAATGTACGTCACAGGTTGCAACAACCAGCTTTCCAAATTCCTCTCCAAGCTTTACGATTCGCTTATTTATATCGATAAGGTCATCGTTTGAAGCAATATCGGAATCCTCGTCACGTATCATAAATGCGTTGTTGCCAAGAGGCTGTATCTCCAGGTAATCATAGAAATTCACAAGTCTTGTGATTTCCTCCTGTGGTCTTCCGTTTAAAATGGCCCTGTAAAGCTCTCCTGCCTCACAGGCTGAGCCTATTAAAAGCCCATCACGATACTTGTTAAACTCTGATTTTGGTATTCTCGGTCTCTTATTATAATACTTGATGTGTGACAGTGAGATAAGCCTGTAGAGATTGGTACGCCCCTGGTCACAGGTTGCAAGAATGATGGCATGGTATGTAGGCATCTTCCTTATCATCTCAACAGATGATTTTGCCAGGGCATTTACCTCATCTAAGCTTGATATGCCCCTGTCCTTTAGCTTTTCTATGAATTTGACAAATATCTCTGCGGTACATGCGGCATCATCCACCGCTCTGTGATGATGATCAAGCGAGATGTTTAGAGCCTTGGCCACTGTATCCAGCTTAAATCTGTTTAGCTGTGGCAGAAGTACTCTCGCAAGAGCCACCGTGTCCACAATTGTAGGATTACACTCCATGCCAAGCAGCGCGCAGTTTCGCTTTATAAAGCTCATATCAAAGTCAGCGTTGTGGGCGACCATGATACAGTCCTTGCAAAACTCCATAAACTGTGGCAGTATGACATCCACTGTTGGCGATGTGATAACCATGTCATCCCTTATCGAGGTGAGTTCCTCAATCCTGAACGGAATAGGTACCTCAGGGTTTATAAATGTGGAATAGCGGTCTACAATCTCGCCACCGATGACCTTCACCGCACCTATTTCTATGATTTTATTCTTTTCCGGAGAAAAGCCTGTTGTCTCTATATCAAATACCACGTACTTGTCATCCAGCGACTGACCGGCTGCATTCTCCACAATATCCTTTGTATCATCGACCAGATATGCTTCCACACCGTAAATGACCTTGAATTTGTCATCCACAGTATGGTTAGCGTCAGGGAATGCCTGCACATCACCGTGGTCCGTAATAGCAATGGCCTTGTGTCCCCAGCGCATGGCACACTTCACAATATCCTTTACGTCAGACACGCCATCCATGTCACTCATCTTGGTGTGACAGTGAAGCTCAACACGTTTTTCAGCAGCAGTATCCTCCCTCTTTGAGGTAAAGTCAGGTATTTTTTTAAGCCCGACTATTGAACTTATTGACAAATCACTGTCATATTTATCTACAGTCACAACTCCCTTTGCCTTAACAAAGTTGCCCGGGGCAATATATGCAAGAATATCTGCTACGTCATCATTTCTGGCAAAGAGCTTGAGCATGATGGTGTCTGTGAAATCAGTGACCGCAAACATAATGATGGTCTTTTCGTTTCTGATTTCGCGGGATTCAACCGTAAGAATCTTGCCCTTTATTGTAACCTCACCGATAGGACCGTCAATCTTTTCAATAGCCATCTCCTCATCATCAAAGCTTCTTCCGTATACGATATCAGGGTCATTGTCATATTTGCGTCTGAAATCTCCCTTGCGCTCGAACTTCTTTTCAAACTTCTTCTCAGGCTTTTTATCAGCACCTGTCTTCGCTTCATTCTTTTTATCTGAGGCTTTAGGAGAATCTGATGTGCCACTCTTTTTTGTATCAGATGTATTTTCACTGCCTCCTACGAACATTGCACCGTCATCGACAGTCACTTTAGCATCTTCATCATCGTCAGCTTTTGCCATGGCAAATTTAGTGCGGGCGACAATATTTTGCACCTCCTGCTCAATCTGCTTGTCAGCATTCTGACGGTATTTGCTGATTTTTGGTTTTTCGTACTGCAGATTAACGATAAAATCCATCCCACAGCGCTCGCAGAACACCTTCTCAAGAAATTCTATGACCGAATTGCCTCTGGTCTTTGCGATTATTGTCTCCTCAAGTGTGACTGTGACATGTGTATCGTCGGTAAAGCTCCACTTTGAGGTGCGCAGCAGATTGTACAAAAGTACACTGTGACTGTTTATTTCGTCAAGAATACTGTCAAAATAGACATCAAAAAGAGTCTTCGGTGTGTACTGCGAAGACAACTCGTAAGACTCTATAATTTTTACTGTAATATCTTTACTTTTAAATATCTGGTTTTTAATGCTTTCCTCAAGCTTCCAGATATTTTTTTTGAAAATAAGGCGTTTTGCTTTTACATATATTTTGTAAAAATCTCTTGCATGGTTTACGGAAATTCTGGTGACATCAGCATTCTCCAGCAGATTCTCCATATCCTTGTCCAGCTTAAGTGTAGGGAAAACTTCCTTAAATGTTTTTGTCAAAATTATTCACCCCAATGGTCAAGCTCATATTTTAATGCACCCAACAGCTCGCTCTCAGGCACCTTTTTAAATACCTCACCGTGCTTTATGATAAGACCCTCGCCGATTCCTCCGGCTACGCCAAGATCTGCTTCCTTTGCTTCACCCGGTCCGTTTACCACACAGCCCATGACAGCAACCTTTATGTCAAGGTCATATCCTGAAACCATTGTCTCCACCTGATTTGCAAGCCCGATAAGATCTATCTGTGTGCGGCCGCAGGTAGGACATGAAACAACCTCTATGCCACCCTTTCTAAGACCAAGAGTTCTTAAAATGAGCTTGGCAGACTTTATTTCCTCGAGAGGGCTTCCAGTGAGAGATACACGTATTGTATCACCTATGCCCTGGCTTAGTATCAGTCCGAGTCCGATAGCAGACTTTATATTGCCGCTTATTATTGTGCCTGCCTCTGTGATACCCACATGGAGCGGATGATTGGTTTTATCTGAAATAAGCTCATGTGCTTTAACACACATCATTACATCTGATGATTTGATGCTTATGACAAGATTGTCATACCCCATATCCTCTATGAGCTTTACCTTGTCCAGAGCACTCTCCACAAGCCCCTCTGCTGTCACACCATGATATTTCTCTACCAGGTCTTTTTCAAGAGAGCCACTGTTTACACCGACGCGGATAGGAATATTTCTCTCCTTTGCTACATCCACGACAGCCTTTACCCTTTCAGCGCTTCCTATGTTGCCGGGATTGATTCGGATTTTGTCGGCTCCGTTTTCAATCGCAGCTATTGCAAGCTTGTAATCAAAGTGTATATCCGCAACAAGCGGTATGCTGATTTGTTCTTAATCTCCTTAAGTGCCCTTGCAGCCTCCATCGTAGGCACAGCACATCGGATTATATCACAGCCTAAGTCTGTCAGCGCGTTTATCTGCGCAACTGTGTCAGTTACATTCTCAGTCTTTGTATTTGTCATTGACTGTATGAGAATCGGGTTTCCTCCACCGATTACTTTATTTCCGATTTTTACTATTTTTGTCTCCATGTGTATATCTCCAATCTGTTATAAAATCAGACTATTAGATTTCTGATATCATTGAACATGACAACAACCATCAAAAGAAGTAAAAGCACTATGCCAACGAGATGCACATAGCCCTCCTTCTCAGGGTCTACTCTCTTTCTTCTTATGGCTTCAACTATCAAAAATACAAGTCTGCCACCATCAAGTGCCGGCAGTGGCAGCAGGTTCATCACACCGAGGTTTGCAGAAATCAGCACGCCCCAGTTTAGCATATTTAATATGCCAAGCCATACTCCGGACATAGAAACTGCCTGCTCATAGGTGTCTCCCATGTTTTTTACAATGCCGACAGGTCCGCTTAAGTTATTTACAGAGGCAGCCCCGGTACAGAGCATTTTAAGCCCCTCTATTGTTGTATAGATGTTGTATTTCACCTCGTAGCAGCTATAAAGCAGCGCCTTTCCAAAGCCTGGCTTTGTACGCTCTCCCGACACGTTAAAGCCGTACAGATACCTCTTTGTTGTCTCGTCATATTTAGGCTTCAATGTGGTGGTGTGCTTTTTGCCATCCCTAAGGTATGTCACATCAACTGTTTCACCTTCGTGAAGCATCGAGTAGAGGCTTATCTCGCGGTAAAAGTGTATATTCGTATTGTTCAGCTTTACAATCTCATCACCGGCCTTGATACCGGCCTCCTCAGCCGCATAACCCTCAATAACACCTGCAAGCTTTGGACTGTCATAGCCTACAGAGCAGATGATAATGAGAGCAAAAATAAATGCCATGATAAAATTAAAAAACGGCCCTGCGAAAACAACGCTTATGCGCGCCCACACGGATTTGTTATTGAACGCCCTGTCATCACCTGAGCTTTCATCCTCACCCTCCATGATACAGGCTCCGCCAAACGGAAGCAACTTTATGGAGTATTTGGTCTCTCCACGCTGCACTCCAAAAAGAGTCGGTCCAAGTCCAAGACAAAATTCATTGACCTTTATGCCATTTGCTTTAGCAAGCCAGAAATGTCCGAGCTCGTGAAAAAATTACTATGATGCTGAATAATATGATTGCAATAATAATACTAATAATGTTCAAAATTACCACCTTTTACTGATATAGTCATATGCGCACAGCTCTGTATCAAGTATCTCATCCACTGAAGGATTTTCAATAAATGATGCATTCTCCATACATGCCTCGATTATATCGATTATTTCCAGATATTTAATCTTTTTATTCAAAAACAGCGCCACTGCTCTCTCGTTTGCAGCATTGAAGGCCGTAGGAATATTGCCTCCTGCCCTTGCAGCCTTCATGGCGAGAGCAAGTCCTTTAAAGGTATCAAGATCCGGTGCCTCAAAGGTCAGATCCTTAAGCTTAAAGAGATCAAGCCTGTCACCGGAAAGTGCAGGTCTGCTTGGATAATACAGTGCATACTGTATAGGTATACGCATATCAGGAGTACCAAGCTGTGCTATAACTGCTCCATCCGCATACTCAACAGCCGAGTGAATGACACTCTGAGGATGCACTACAACCTGAATCTGCGACAAATCGACATCAAAAAGCCATTTTGCTTCAATCACCTCAAGCCCTTTATTGACCATGGTTGATGAATCAATAGTGATTTTTTGACCCATTGACCAGTTAGGATGCTTTAGTGCGTCCTCCACCCTTATACCTTCAAGCTCAGAGAGCTTTCTGCCTCTGAACGGACCTCCGGATGCTGTCAGAAGAATTTTTTTAATCGGATTCATAGAATTTCCCTGCAGTGACTGGAAGATGGCACTGTGCTCACTATCCACCGGAAGAATGGACACACCATACTCCTTCGCAAGCGGAATAATGATATGCCCCGCTGTAACGAGGGTCTCCTTATTTGCAAGTGCAATGGTCTTTTTGCCTTTATTGCGGCAATTGTCGGGCGTATTCCAAGCATACCGACAATTGCGGTTACAACTATGTCACATGGCTCAATGGTGGCACATTTAATTAAACCGTCCATGCTATAACCAATCTCGATGTCTGTATCCGCAAGGCTTGTGCGAAGCTTTTTGGCATCGTTTTCATCACTTACACTGACAAACTGTGGCTTAAATTCCCTTGCCTGTTTCTCTATAAGGGAGAGATTTCTGCCACAGGAAAGTGCCACAACCTGCATATCGCCATGCTCTCTTACCACATCAAGTGTTTGTGTTCCGATAGAGCCGGTTGAACCAAGTATTGATATTTTTTTCATGATAATTCCTCGATTTATATTTTTCTCAGTGGTTCTGAATAGTTACCTTAGCTTTTTGTTTTCAATGGTTCTTAAAAGTTACTTTTTAACTTAAAAAGAAGCTAGCCAGATAATAAATGATTGGTGCTGTGATAATCATGCTGTCAAAGCGGTCTAAAATACCACCATGTCCGGGTATCAGATGTCCGTAATCCTTGATATCATAATTACGCTTTATGGCTGATGCGCACAAATCTCCAACCATTGAAATAAGGCCTGCAACAGCAGCTATAACAGCAAGTATAGCAATCTCTGTGCCGTCTATATTCATATGATTTCTGAATATAAAGCAGTATAATGCTGTAAGAAGCGCACTGCCGAGTACACCACCTACTGCACCCTCTATAGACTTCTTTGGTGAAAGCTTTGGTGCCATTTTGTGCTTTCCAATCAGCACTCCGACGCAGTAGGCACATGTATCACAGCCCCAAGAGCATAAAAATACCAAGAAGGCAAGGTAAAGTCCGTTGTTGAGTGTACGTATCTGGTAGACATATGAAAGCATTGTTCCTACATAAAACATACCAAAAAAGGCTGCCATGAGCTGCTTTGCATCATATTTCGGGTATGACAGCACATACACGAACATCAGTACAATAAGAAAGCCCATGAAAAGCATCATTACATCAGGTATGAAGCTCCACCTTAAGTTGATGTAAAATAAAATCAAAGCAATATACGGTACAACCGATAAGAGCGATTTTTCAAATTTAAACACCCTGAAAAGCTCAAACATACCTATACACGAAATCAGAAGTGTTGAAAAAAGAAGCACCTCGTTTCCTGTTACTATAAGAAATATAGCGGCAATTACAAGAACTATACCACTAAGCAGTCTTGTCTTAAACATTATTTATCCTCCGTGTCGTTCGTTTCTTTTAATCCACCAAAGCGACGGTCTCTTTTATTATATGCATCTATAGCCTTTTTGAGTTCATTTTTATCAAATGCAGGCCACGGAACATCTGTAAAATAAAACTCAGCGTATGCAAGCTGCCAGAGCAGGTAGTTTGACAGGCGCTGCTCACCACTTGTGCGGATGAGTAAATCAGGATCCGGAAGCTCTCTTGTGTCAAGATATGATGAGAAGGTATCTGCATCTATATCGTCAGCTGAAAGCTTTCCATCATCATGGTCAGCTATCATATGCTTTACAGCACGTATCATCTCATCTCTACTTCCGTAATTAATTGCAATTGTCAGGTTAAGACCTGTATTTACTGATGAAACTTCTTCAAGGTTTCTTATTTTCTCCTGAAAATTCTCTGAAAGCCTGCTTATCTCACCAATTACGCGCACACGCATATTGTTTTTATTGGCAGTCTTTATGCAGTTTTTAAGATAGCTTTCAAGAAGCTTCATTAGTGCAGCGACTTCAGACTCAGGGCGGTTCCAGTTTTCAGTGGAAAAGGCGTAAAGTGTCAGATATTTAACGCCGAGGTCGTTTGCAGCCTTACATATATTCTCAACATTTTTGGCTCCTACTGTATGACCGTAGTTTCTTGGCATACCCTTACTTTTGGCCCAGCGGCCGTTTCCGTCCAGAATGATTGCTATATGTTCCGGAGTACTCATATTTTATTTCCTTTCATTTATGCATATTATATATTTACAATCATGACGCATCATTTATTTGCTGGTCACACAGTTAAGTGTGAACAGTAAAACCGGGAATAAGCAAATAAGGGACACGAATAACATGTCCCTTGTTTGTATACGTGATATAAATACTATACAGTAAGTATCTCTTTACATTTTGCATCAACTGCAGCGTCAACCTTTGCGACAAACTTGTCGGTAAGCTTTTGAGCGTCATCCTCGAGGCCTTTAATCTCATCCTCTGAAATGCCTTCCTCTTTGCCGTTCTTCTTGATGCTGTCGATTGCATCCCTTCTGATATTGCGGACAGCAACCTTAGCTTCCTCGCCCTTTTTCTTGATGTCCTTTGCAAGATCTTTACGTCTCTCCTCTGTGAGCTCAGGGAAAACAAGTCTGATAAGCTTTCCGTCGTTTGTAGGATTAATTCCTATGTCAGAGCAGTTTATTGCTTTCTCAATCTCCTTAACCATAGAAGCCTCCCATGGCTGAATCTGAATCATTCTAGGCTCTGGAACACTTACATTGGCTACACTCTGAATTGGTGAAGGTGTGCCGTAATAATCTACACGAAGCTTGTCAAGAATATGTGGATTGGCTCTTCCTGCGCGGATGCCTGCATACTCTTCCTCGAGATTATTTAATGTTTTTTCCATTTTATCCTGGAAAGGGTTTAATCTTGAATCCATATTATCCTCCTGATATGCATTATATGCAATTTACTATACAGTAACCTTTGTACCGTTAAATTTGCCTGTAAGAGCATTTACAATGCTGTTTTCCTCATTGAGTCCGAATACATACATAGGCATCTTGTTCTCAAGGCACATGATAGACGCTGTGAGGTCAACTACTGCGAGCTTCTTCTCAACAACCTCTTCGATTGAAAGCTCATCATACTTCTTTGCAGCAGGATTGGTCTTTGGATCACTGTCATATACTCCGTCAATTGCTTTGGCAAGGTAAATACCATCTGCCTCAATCTCAATTGCACGAAGCACCGTGGCTGTATCTGTTGAGAAATAAGGATGACCTGTACCACCTGCAAAAAAAACACCATATCATGTGCGAAATACTTGTTTGCTCTGTCCTTAGAGAAAAGCTTTGTCATGTTGCCGCACTCAAACGGAGTAAGAACAGCTGTCTTCATTCCGACATATCTGAAAATCTCAGATACATAAATGCAGTTCATAACTGTAGCGAGCATACCAATCTGGTCAGCCTTTGTGCGGTCGATTGTCTCACTCGTTCTGCCTCTCCAGAAGTTTCCGCCACCGATAACAATACCTACCTGTGTACCTTTATCAACAATCTGTTTAACCTGTTTTGCAACCTCAATGACTGTAGCCTCATCAAAGCCGTGGTGCTTATCACCTGCAAGTGCCTCACCACTTAATTTTAGTAATATTCTACTCATATTTATTTACCCTCGAAAAGTCCCTGAACATCGATATCAGCGTATGTCTGAGAACAGAAGCCCTCGATAACGGCACCATTGTTAATCTGTACTGAACGTGACTTGATATTACCCATGATAACTGCAGAAGTATCTACTACAACAGGTCCCTGAACATCAATATCGCCCTTTACAGCTCCTGCGATAACTGCTGAAGATGCTGAGATATTGCCGATGATAACAGATCCTGCACCTATCTTTACAGTTCCTGTTGAAACAATTTCACCCTCAACCTTAGCTACATCAGCGAAAAACTCTGATGAATTTGTGTTGCCGTTGACTGTTCCTGTAACAACAATCTTGCCGTTACACATTACATTTCCGTTGATGGTTCCCTGAATATCAAATGATCCTGATGACTGTAAATCTCCTGTGAGTACAGTACTTGCTGTGATGACTGATGTTTCGTCCTGTACATCTCCTGATAAAACGTTATTGTTTACTGGCTGTGTATTTACTGGCTGTGGTATATCATTCATTTGTGGTATCTGCTCCTCTTTTTGTGTATTGATTGTATGCTCTGCAAAATTTTCACTTGGAGTTGGTCTTGGTACAGTTGTCTCCTGCGGCTGCTCCTCGACATGCTCAAGTAATCCGTCGAGCTTTGAAAGCTCTGATGCAACGTCAACATTCTCTCCTATAGTATCAACTACAAGATTGTCAGCTGTCTGAGCCTTTGGCTCTACTTCTTTCTCAGGTACATCTCCGGGTACAAGCTCGTTTACAGCCTGAGAAAAATCATCCTTAAATTCTTTGAATAATCCCATGAATATTTCCTCCATTTATTATCTTATCCAACAGTATCTGATTTGATATATTGAACTTTATATGTATTATTATCAATCGGCAATATTTCGGCACCCTGCGCTTTTATGCTTTCAACAAGCGGCTCAATAGCCTCTGCCGTGGTTGATCTGTTTGAATCATCATGTAATAACACAACTGAATTGTCATATTTGGCAATACCTGAGGTGACATTATTGACAATATCATCGACACTGCAATTGTCGGCCGTATCACCAGAATTGACATTCCAGTCAAAGTATGTGATATGCTTTGAATTGAGTATCTTTACAAGCTCAACCATGTCTACATTACTAATCTGGTTCATGCTGCCACCGGGAAAACGATAAATATCCGGTGCTATTCCAGTCAGATTGGTGATATAATCGGAAATCTGTGTCAGGTCATCGGTAAATGCCTCTGTTGATTCATAAATTTTACTGTATGAATTACTGTAGGAAGCCATCGCAATAGTGTGTCCGTCCTGCACTATGCGCTTATAAACATCATCATATTTACCGGAGGTATCTGCTGTGACAAAGAAGGTAGCCTTGACACCACAGTTGGCAAGGGCATCTAAAATGGCACCGGTGTTATCACCGGGAATACAATCAAAGGTAAGATATACCTTTCTTGTATCCCCATCATGATACACATTGTCTTTTGACTCAAGCTGTTTCACGACAGCCTGAGTTTTTGCGCCAGAGCTTTCTTCATCAGAAGCGATGTCACCATCATCAGACTCAGTACCGGTAACTGTGCTTGATATAGCTGTATTTAACTGAAGCTCAAGCTTGTATATTCTCGAATTCAGTTTGACAACCATGATACCCAGTACAACTATGGCAAGTATAGATATTGCTATCCATATTGCTATAGTCATAATAATACCTGTCTTAATCCGGCTCACACGTTTGCGACGCTCCTGCTGCTGTCTGGCTAATTCATTATCCTTTGAGTCCATATGCGTCCCCCGTTATGATTGGTTTTGTTTCCTCTTACTATTTTACCATATTTTTATATCTTGTAAAGATAAAAAATTCCGCAAAAGTTTAAAAGTTAAACTTTTGCGGAACAGCATTCGTTTAATCAGTATA
>ENA-OQKK01000076-OQKK01000076.1-human-gut-metagenome-genome-assembly--contig:-NODE-76-length-34941-cov-4.568478_pt1 | contig 34941 bp, 36 predicted proteins | sample MGYA00242648_ERZ504797 | MGnify/ENA primary metagenome ERZ504797 (study PRJEB26092, sample SAMD00036412) | human gut metagenome | host: Homo sapiens | study: EMG produced TPA metagenomics assembly of... | reverse complement strand
ATAGCACATGAGGATGCGCTGGAATGCGTAAATGACACATACATAGCAGCATGGAACAAGATACCGCCGGAGCGCCCTATGCGTTTCCTTTCCTGGCTTTACAGGGTATGCCGCAATATCGTCTGCGACAGGATTGACTGGAATAATGCTTCAAAGAGAAATTCCAACATGAACTGTATGCTTGATGAGCTTGAGGAGTGCCTTGCAGACAGCAATGCAAAATACGAGGGCGAGCTGTCGGACATTGGAAGGTGTTTATCGGATTTTCTGAACGGACTGGAGACGGAAAAGAGAGTGCTTTTCGTGAGACGCTACTGGTATGGCATGGCGATTGATGAGCTGGCAGATATGAGCGGCAGGAGCAAAAGCAGCGTAAAGACCACACTGTTCAGGATAAGGGCAGAGCTAAAAAAAATATCTGGATGAGGAGGGCGTATATCTATGACGAAAAAGGATTTATTTGATGGTTTAAATTACATAGATGACCAAATAATTGAAGAAGCGCAGCCGACCGGAGAATCGGCCGGGTACAGTGATGAAATTTATGTAAAAAATCATGAAACCCATCACGGCGGAAAAGAAGACAAAAACAGGAAAAAGCACAAAAAATTTGCACGGGCAGCAAAAGCGCTTGCCACAGTGGCGGCAGTCCTTGTTGTTGCAGTCTTAGGCACGGAGGTTGTGCGGCTTAATAACCGTATAGATGAGCTGGAGACAAAAACTGCAAATGTGATTTCACAGAATAATGTCTATGCAGGGATAAAGAGCGGTGCAAAGCTTGGGGATTATGAAGCGGCCTCTGATTACGGGAAATTGTATGATGTGGCAAAAAAAGCTGAGGCTTCCATAAGGAATACTGCATCTGGAGACTTGCTGGAGAGTGCGGATGCAACAGGAATTACGTCTGATGCATCGTCTGCAAATAAGCAGGAGGCGGCAGCCAAAACAGAGTATTCAACCACCAACGTGATGACAGAGGGCGTTGATGAGAGTGATGTGGTAAAGACGGACGGAAAGTACATTTACATGGTCGAGGATGGTCAGATATCCATCACGGATATTTCAAATGGAAAGCCGGGGGAAGAGACGCTGTTTCGTCCTGATTTTGAGGTACCGTCAGATACTGTAGAGGAGCTTTATATCAGTGACGGAAAAATGCTTATCATATCAAACCATGCGGGCGATAAGGATGAGACTATATGCTATAGCTATGATATATCTGACCCGACGAAACCGGTGCTTATAGGTAAAGCGCGTCAGGATGGATTTTACAATACATCGCGCAAAATCGGCAATATGGTATATGTTTTTTCAGACACATATATAAAGACCTCCGATATGAATAGAAATGTGGCGCTGCAGGAGGATAATCTGGAGAAATGGGTGCCTCAGGTAAATGGCAAAGTGATAAGCTATGACTGCTTCTATATAGGAGAGGATACATACTCAGGCACAGTTATTTCGAGCTTTGATGTGGATAAACCTGATAAGACGATAGATGCAAAATGCATTATGAATAATAGCGGCGAGGTGTACGTTTCTGGCAATGCTATGTATCTGTATCATTCTGATTGGAGTGCAAGCCGTGAGCTTACCAAAATCAGCAGAATTTCGTTTGAGGATGGAGTGATGAAGACCGGGGAGACGACATCAGTGAATGGTTATCTTAACGATAAATTTGCAATAAATGAGCAGGGAGGGTATCTGTATGTGCTTCCAACCTCAAATACCGGCAGTCAGCCTGTCAATTCGCTCCATGTGCTGAATAAGGATATGAATGAGGTCGGTGTGATAAACGAGATTGCACGCGGGGAGAGTATATACGCAGCCCGTTTTGTTGGAAAATATGTATATTTCATCACATACAGGCAGACGGATCCTCTTTTTGTAGCAGACATATCTAATCCGACAGCACCAAAGCTTTTGGGAGAGCTTGAGGTGAGTGGATTTTCTGAATATCTGCATATGTGGGATGATACGCACGTACTTGGAATAGGCTATGGTGATTCGCAGCAGAGTAAGATAAAGCTTACTATGTTTGATGTGAGCGATCCGACAAAGCCGGTTGAGGTGAACCAGAAGCTTATCGACAGTTCTGAGAGCTGGAGTAATGAGTTTGTATACAACTACAAGGCTATTCTTGCTGACCCGGAGAAAAATCTGATAGGATTTACTGCGAATGACTACTATCTGTTTTCGTATGACAGTGAAAACGGCTTTAGTCTTTTGGAGCAGCAGGCACTGACCTATAAAAACACAGAAGGCTACAGAGGCATTTACAAGGATAATGATTTCTATGTGGCAGGAAACGGAGAGATAAAGCATTTTAAGCTGGCAGAATAGCGTAAATAATAGTGTTACGCAATAAGATATAAAGACAGGCGGCGAATACCCAAAGAGGGTGTTTGCCGCCTGTTTTTGTATAATTTTATATACAAACAAAATGTAACAGCATATTTAAGTATGCAATTTAAGGTAGACGGTGATATAATATCTCTGATTTTGTCAAATAAGACGGATTACTAAGGTTATCGGAGATAATGGCAAACAGTAACCTTAAATAGATTTAATAACACGGAGGAACTATTATAATGAATACAGCCTCAAAGACAAGACATGTCTTTATTTTGTTTTTGGCAGATATAGTCTGGGGAATAGCCTTTGTAGCGCAGTCAAAGGGAGGGGATGCAGTTGGAGCGTTTTCATTCAACGGCATCCGCTTCCTTATTGGTGCGCTCTGCCTTCTGCCGGTCATAAAAATACTGGATAAGAAAGAGCTGACGGTAAACAGACCTGAAAGCAAAAAGCAAAAGAAAGAGCTTTGGATAGCCGGAAGCTGCTGTGGAATAGCACTTTTCTTTGCGAGCAACCTGCAGCAGCTTGGAATCAGCATGGGCGCAGAATCCGGCAAGGCAGGATTTCTTACAGCTACATATATACTTATGGTGCCGATACTTGGGATTTTCCTTAAAAGAAAATGCGGAGTCAAAATATGGATAGGTGTATTTATTGCACTTATAGGCATGTATTTTCTGTGCATGAATGGGACATTTTCACTTAGTGGCTCGGATTTGCTCCTGTTGGCAGGGGCATTGTGCTTTGCGATACAGATACTTGTGATTGACCATTTCGTATCACAGGTGGATGCGGTCAGACTCTCATGTATTGAGTTTTTTGTCACCGGACTTGGCTCATGTATAGTGATGATTTTTACAGATATGGGACCGTCTGCCGGCGGCTTAGCACAGTGGGCACAGTCGCTTTGCACATGGGATGCATGGATTCCGATTCTCTATGCCGGTATTTTCTCAAGCGGAGTGGGCTATACGCTGCAGATTGTCGGACAAAAGGGCTTAAACCCGGCGGTGGCATCGGTGGCGATGAGTCTTGAGTCGGTGGTTTCTGTGATTGCAGGATGGATTCTGCTGGGCCAGATGCTGGGTGGCAGAGAAATTTTTGGATGTGTGCTCATGTTTATTGCGATAATTATTGCACAGCTTCCGGATAGGGAGTATACTAAATAGGTTACAGTATAAAATGAAATGTGATTATTCAAGTGTGGTTTTGCGAATGTGCGTGGGATGAATAGTTACAACGAGATAGGGATTGGATATGAGAAATAATAGTAGAAAAAATTACAGACGCCGCAGACAAAATACAAGAGCTTCACAGATTAAGCTTGTAGGAATAGTGGCTGTGATAGTCGTTATAGCGATTATAATAGTTATATCGTGCTTTAATAAAAAAAAAAAGACAGTAATAAGGCAAAAGACACAGGAACGGCCACAGAAAATGTGACCGGTGTGACTGAGCAGGTAAGTGAGACAGAGGAAGCAAAGGAGCTCTTTGCACCAAAGGAGTCTGATGCTACAGCAGCAATCGGAGATGAGCTTGAGAGCTCTTATGCCGTAGTGATTGATGAGCAGGACGGCACAGTTGTTGCGGGAAAAAATGCTCATGAGAAAATGTATCCGGCTTCCATGACAAAGGTTATGACAGTGCTTGTAGCAGCAGAGCAGGCTGAGAAAAATGCAATTGCTGCAGCGGAGAATGAAAACACCGAAATAGACAGGCAGGCTGTGATAGAAAACAAGCTCAACGAGGTTGTTACAATTACAAGAGAAGCCACAGATTATTCATATGTGCATGATTGCAGTACAACAGGCTTTTTAGACGGTGAGCAGGTGCCTCTTCGCGATGTGTTTAACGGAACCATCCTGCCATCAGGTGGAGAATCGGCATATCAGCTTGCGGTTTATACAGCAGGCTCCATGGAAGCATTTGTCGATATGATGAACCAGAAGGCAGCAGAGCTTGGTATAGGCCAGACCACACATTTTGCAAACCCTGTCGGCATATATGATGAGAACAATTACAGCACAGCCTATGATATGGCGGTCATCATGCAGGCAGCGATGCAGGACGACATTTGTAAAACAGTACTTTCAAATCATACATATAGCACGGCTGCAACACCGCAGCATCCGGAGAACCTGAACATATCAAATCTGTTCCTGCGCCGAATAGAGGACAGGATGACAAGCGGCGAGGTAATCGGTGCAAAGACAGGCTTTGTAAATCAGTCCGGTAACTGTGCGGTCAGCTACGAGAAGGCAGCAAGCGGAAAGACATATATATGTGTGACAGCAGGCGCTTCAAGCGGATGGCACTGTATAGATAATCATGTGTATTTATATAATACATACGGCAAGTAGTCAGCAAAGCTGATTTTAAGGGGTACAGATATGGCGGGAAATCAAGGCAATTCCAGAAAAAAGACCACGCATAACATGCACAATGAGAAAAAATACAAAAACCCTGCAGGACAGGAGAGGGTAATGGAAAAAAGCAGCCGGGCAAAAAGCGATAACGTATGTCCGTATGCGAAGAAATGTGGCGGCTGCGACTATCAGGGCGTAGAATATAAGGAACAGTTAAAAACCAAGCAGGCATACATGAAAAAGCTGCTAAAGCCTTTTTGCTTTGTGGAGCCGATTGTCGGCATGAAAAATCCGCTCTATTATCGTCACAAGGTTCATGCAGCCTTTGACTGTACGAGGCGCGGTCAGATTGTGGCGGGAGCCTACAGGAAAAACACACATGATGTGGTGGATATCGAAAGCTGCATGATAGAGGAGCAGGAGTCAGATGAGATAATAAGGGACATAAAGGATATGCTCCGCTCATTCAGGATAAAGACCTATGATGAGGACACCGGCTATGGCCTTCTCAGACATGTGCTTGTAAGAAAGGGTTATGCAACAGGGCAGATAATGGTAGTGCTTGTCCTGGCATCGCCGATACTTCCATCGAAGAACAATTTCGTAAAAGCACTCAGGAAGAAGCATCCCAATATCACGACAGTGGTGCTCAACGTGAATGATAAAAGAACAAGCATGGTGCTCGGAGACAGAAACATCACGCTTTATGGCAAGGGCTTCATAGAGGATAAGCTGTGCGGCTGTACCTTCCGCATCTCACCAGGCTCGTTTTATCAGGTGAATCCGGTACAGACGGAGCTTTTATACGAAAAAGCCATTCATGAGGCACACCTCACCGGCAAGGAGCGCGTAATCGATGCATATTGCGGCACCGGAACCATAGGCATCATAGCAGCGAAAAATGCAGGTGAAGTCATCGGAGTCGAGCTAAACCGTGATGCAATCCGCGATGCAGTCATCAATGCAAAGCGAAACGACATCAGAAATATCCGCTTCTACAATGATGATGCCGGAAAATTCATGGTCGAGATGGCACAAAAGGGTGAGAAAGCGGATGTTGTCATAATGGATCCTCCAAGAACCGGCAGCGATGAGGCATTTTTATCATCGGTTGTCAAGCTGTCACCGGAGAGAGTGGTGTATGTGTCATGTGGTCCGGAAACACTGGCGAAGGATTTAAAGTATCTCACAAAGCATGGATATGCAGTGAAGCGGGCAACACCATATGACTGCTTCCCATATACAGAGCACATAGAGACTGTGGTGTTACTTTGCAGGTAAAAGGTCAATAATAGTATTCCAATTCGCTGTCAAATGGTGTAGAATAAAAACTACTTTCCATGTATACTAATGAATGATTACAGTCCATATACGGAGGATAAATATGAGGACGCTATATACATTTGACAAACACAATTATTCCGATGATATGGAGGTATTTGAGCGCTTCGCAGTGCGCGCTGTTATTATCCGGGATGGAAAGCTTGCCATGCAGCAGGCCGGTGAGGGCTACTACAAGATACTGGGCGGCGGCATCGATGCAGGCGAGACCAACGAGGTGGCGCTGGCACGGGAGGTGCGCGAGGAGGCAGGGCTTCTTGTCGTGCCGGAAAGCATAAGGGAGTGCGGCAAGGTCATAGAAAAGAGACGCGATATATTTGAGGCTGACAAGATATATTACTGTCACACCTACGTGTATTTTTGTGATGTGAAGGACGAGCATGTGGCAGCACAGATGACAGACAGCGAGATAAGGCTTGAGTATCATCTGTCATGGGCTACGCCGGATGAGATAATAAAGGCCAACAGCGCTTTTCTTGATAAAGAATGGATAGCAAGAGACACTAAGATTGTTGAGTTGATAAAAGAAATGTGTTAAAATAATGCCTGGATGTAAATCCGGGCATTTAATATAAGGAGAAGCAGTATAAATGGATAAAAATAAAATCAAAAATAAATTAAAGGATGATCCGGCCTTCACTCTTGAGGTGCAAAACCCGGAGGTTGAGGCGCTGATGACACAGTATTCAAGCGATAAAAAGGCGGAGACGCTCAATAAGCTCATTGAAAAATGCACTAAGAGCAGATTCCTGGTACCTGCAAATGTCGGAGAGAACAACAAGCCGATTCCGCTATTTATTAAAAACGGTGAGGGAGAGGCTTTCATGCCGATTTATACCTCAAAGGCACAGCTTTCTAAGGATCATCCGTCACCATGCATTGTAAATATGCCGTTTCTTGCAGTCAACAATATGGTGGCAAATAAAGAGTCAAAGATTAATGGTATCGCATTCAACCCGTTCACTCACAATCTGATTTTCAAAAAGCCTCTTGTAGAAAGATTGAGGCAGTGGAAAAGGCCAGAAGAGAGGGCCATCCTACATCACCTACAAAGGGCAAGACTGTACAGATGACAGCAGAGCAGTATGTCATCTTTGAGCGTATGCAGTATGAGCATATTTTCCTGCCGGCAAAGATGTTTGAGGGCGGAAAAGAGTTCATGGACCGACTAGCCGATGAGAAGGAAAAGCTAATAGATGAGCTGTACGAGGAGGCATATCAGCAAAAGCGTATGTATCCATATATGGAGGAGGATTTCTCTGTTATGTCTATGCAGATTTCTGATACACTTAATGTCACCAGAGTTGATTTCCCGACAAGGGATATGGCTCCAAACTGCGCAATCCGTGCTTATCTCGTGTGGGATGATGCTATGTCACAGGGCAGATATTTTGTAATTGATGCGAAGGGCGATAAAACTACTGAGCTGGCTGAGATTACAGAGGATTACAAGCGTCTTGGATATGGAGCTGCACCGGTTGAGGGTGCTGAGCTTCAGACTGTTCTTGACCTGGTTAAGAAAAGTGCAGAGGAACAGAATTAGAAAAGTAATGTAGGGAAGGATATATAAAGGAGGTCGTGTATGAAGGAGTTTTTAGGCAGAATAAAGGCTGATTTTCTACTGTCATCAGTGCTTTGCATAGCGCTGGGACTGGTGTTTATCATATGGAGGGCTTCGGTGCTCACGATTGTGGCCAATGTGCTTGCGGTAGTGCTTATCATCATCGGAGTGGTCTATATGTGTAGCTATTTTCTGAATATAGTTACGAATGGTTTTTCAGCGATGCTGGGGCTTGTGGTTTTGGCAGTGGGTATATGGTTTCTGGTACAGCCAAAGGTTGTGGTGAGCCTGATACCTATAGTCATCGGTCTGGTGCTCATTTTTCACAGCATCAGGAGCATTATTGAGGCAGTGGATGCCAGAAAATACGGTTACGGAGGCTGGAGTGTCGGCCTGATTTTTTCAATAATCAGTCTGATTTTTGGAATAATCTGTGTGACAAATGCATTTGATGTAATGAAGACAGCCACTGTTGTTGTCGGTATCATACTGATTTTCAACGGAGTATCAAATATCTGGATTACGAGCCGTGCCACAAAGGCGGAGAGCGCCTACAACAAGCAAAAGGAGTTTGAGGCAACGTTTGTTGAGGATAGAAAAGAGGACAATTAAGCAGTAACAGAAAGGCGACAGAATGCGTCGGATGGAGTTTAAGATGGAGAGACCCGGACTTACCAAGGTCGGTGACCATCTGAAGGTAACAGAGAGCAAGCTTCCAACTTCATATTATTATACGATAGAGCATGCAATTGCCATGTCGGGAAACTACGTGGTCAGCGAGAGGCTCAAAAGCCGCGAGGGCGATGTCGTGGATGTGAGGGAGACTGAGAAGGGCTACTTTGTCACGATGGAGTTTGATGAGTAATGACACAGCAAGGTAAGAATGCAATAGATCTGGTGCTCGCTGAGAGCCTTATAGAGCTTTCAGCGAAAAAGCCAATCGATAAGATTACAATTAAAGAGATAACGGACAAGGCCGGAGTTATCCGCCCTACGTTTTACAATCATTTTCAGGACAAGTACGAGCTGATAGAGTGGATTATCAAAAGCGAGCTGCTTGAGCCCATCAAGCCACTGCTCAATGCCGGAATGATTTTTGAAGCGATTGTGCTGATGCTCAATAATATCTCGGCAAACAGTGTTTTTTACAAGAAAGCACTAAAGCTGGAGGGTGCAGTGACGTTTAATCAGATTGCTATGAAGTGCGTCTATGAGATGTTTATGAATATCATAAGCGAAAAGAGCACAGGAAAGAAATCCAAATACCGCTGGCTCACACCGGAGGTGATTTCTACATATTATGCGCAGTCGTTGTGCTTTATCACGGAGGGCTGGATAGCCCAGGGCATGGATGATATTGAGCCGAAGGAGATGGCGGAGGCATACATGTATCTGATTACGCGCTCGATGGATGATATACTAAGTGAGCTGTAGAGGACAATTGTCATGGAAAATGACGGCTTAAGCAAGCTCATAAAGCAGAATCATAAAGAGGCATGTGTTCATATAAATATAAAAATGCTGTGAAAAAGTGTCAGAAATCAAATACAATATAATATATGTGTCATATCGGATATACAAATTGATGGATTTGTATATCTCACATGACAAATCAAAGAGATTGAATATTTATTTATTCGGTCTTTTTTTTTATACTTCAATACGAATAAAAGAAAGAGTGGTGAATCTAATGATTAAATTTGGAAAAGGAGTCGTAAAACATCGTGTGCTGATACTGATAGTTGCATTTGCACTGCTTATACCGTCGGGAATCAGCTTTATCAACACGAGAATCAACTTTGATATCCTTTCTTATCTGCCAAGCCAGATAGAGACTATGAAGGGTCAGGATATCATGGTAGATGAGTTTGGAACCGGAGCGTTGTCATTTGTGATCTTAGAGGATATGAAGGATCAGGACATAGAGACTCTGGCAGATGACATAGAGGACCTTAAGGGTGTAAATGATGTCATCTGGTACGGAACAATCGCTGATTCCACATTGCCAAGAGAGGCAATTCCGGATGAGGTGTACGACGCATTCAACAACAAGGATGCAAACAGCCAGCTCATGCTCGTCACCTACAGTGACACAATGGGTTCGGATGAGACAATGGAAGCCGTCAACAAGATGGATAAGATGGTGAAAAACCACTGCTTCGTAGCAGGAATGGCAGCGGTCAACGCAGATACAAAGACACTTGTTATGCAGCAGGCTCCTATATATGTCATCATAGCAGCATTGCTTTCAATGCTCGTCATGGGAATTACAATGGATTCAATAATTGTTCCGATGTTATTCCTCCTAAGCATAGGAATGGCTATTATCTATAACCTGGGAACAAACTTTATACAGGGACAGATTTCATATCTGACACTGGCACTGACAGCAGTATTGCAGCTCGCCGTAACAATGGATTATTCGATTTTCCTGTGGCACAGCTATCAGGAGCAGATAGACAGATATGACGGAGACAAGAAGCGAGCCATGGCACATGCCATTTCCCACACAATTGTCTCAGTAACAGGAAGCTCAATCACAACAATCGCAGGCTTCGTAGCCCTCTGCTTCATGAGCTTTACACTTGGACTTGACCTGGGAATCGTAATGGCAAAGGGCGTTGTATTCGGAGTTATCGGATGTGTAACAATTCTCCCTGCACTGATTCTTGCATGTGATAAGGCAATCGAGAAGACAAAGCACAAGATTCTTATGCCGGATGTTTCTAGGATTGCAAGCTGGGTAACAAATCATTATAAGATACTTGCAGTGATTTTCATCGTAGTGCTCATCCCGGCAATATACGGATACACTCATGATCAGGTCTACTATGACCTTGCAGGAACCATGCCTGACAGTGCATACAGTAAGCAGGCCAATGAAAGACTCGACAAGGAGTATGCTATGGGTGCCACACATATCATCATCGCGCCGAGCGATATGTCAAAGGCAGACAGCATAAGCATGATAGATGATATAAAGAAGGTCGATGGAGTAAAGCTTGCGGTATCGCTTGACTCAATACTCGGACCTACCATACCGGATGATATGGTGCCGGATGAGGCAAAGGAGATATTCAAAAACGGTGATTACCAGATGATGCTTATTTCATCAAAATATGAGACAGCATCTGATGAGGTAAACAACCAGATTACAGAGATTAAAAAGATAGTAAAGAATTACAGCAAGGACGCAATGCTTATCGGTGAGGCACCTTGTACCAAGGATCTTATCACTATCACAGATACAGACTTTAAGCGTGTAAGTGCAGTATCAATCGTATTGATATTCCTTATCATCCTCGTAGTATTCAAATCAGTATCGCTTCCAATCATACTTGTAGCGGTCATCGAGTTTGCAATCTTTGTAAACATGGGAATTCCGGGATTTACAGGAACGAAGCTTCCGTTTATCGCGAGCATCGTAATCGGAACCATACAGCTTGGTGCAACGGTTGACTATGCGATACTTATGACCACAAAGTACAGAAAGAACAGATACACCGGAATGGACAAAAAGCCGGCAATCACAAAGGCACTTGCAGATTCGACAAACTCAGTTATAGTCAGTGCACTCTGTTTCTTCGCCGCAACCTTTGGTGTAGGACTTTATTCAAACATTGATATGATCAGTTCTATCTGTATACTGCTTGCACGAGGCGCAATCATCAGTATGTTTGTAGTAGTATTTATACTTCCGTCAATGTTTATGATTTTTGACAAAGTAATATGTGCCACAAGCGCAGGCTTTAAAAACAAGAACCTGACAGCTTAGTAATCTGATTAATCATAAATGAGGGATAAAATACTTTTTGACCCTCATAACATAAAAATATGACCTCAAAAACAAAATCAGGAGGAATAAGACATGAAATTACCAGAATTGAAAGAAAAGTTAAAAAGTAAATATATTGTCCGTGTTGTAGCCGGAGTCCTCACAATAGCACTTGTAGGTACAGGAATCGGAGCAACAGCGGTTTTTGCAGAGAAGAACAGCACCGCAGTCACAGCCGAGGCAGACAGCACAACAGACAGCAGCAAGGATGCTGATGACATAGCAGATAAGCTCATGGACAGCGTATCATTAAAGGATAACGATGCAGACAAGGACGAGAGCGTATACCTCATCTCAGATGCAAACGGCAACGTAAACAAAACAATCGTAGTAGATCACCTTAAAAATAAAGACAAAAAGGATACCTTGGAGGATGCTTCAAACCTGTCAGATATCGAGAACGTAAAGGGCAAGGAAAAATTCACACAAAGCGGTGACAAGCTCACATGGCAGGCCGGCGGCAAGGACATATACTATCAGGGCACAGCAACAGAGGAACCACCTGTAACACAGAAGGTTACATACTACCTCGATGGAAAAGAAATCTCACCTGAGGACCTTGCGGGAAAATCAGGAAAGGTCAAAATCCGTTTTGACTACACAAATACCACATCGTATACAGAGACAGTAAACGGCGAGAAGCAGACAGTTTCCGTACCGTTTGCGGCAGTAACAGGACTTGTGCTCGGTGATGGCTTCGAGAATATCGAAGTGACAAACGGCAAGGCTGAGGTAAGCGACTCATCAAGCGTTGTACTCGGCTATGCACTTCCGGGCTTAAAGGATAGCCTCGGAATCAAGGACGGAGATCTCGATGGCGATGTAAATATCCCTGAATACATGGAAATGACAGCAGATGTGGAGAATTTCTCAATGCCTGCAGCCATGACCTTCGTGGTAAACGCATCTGATTATGTAAGCACAGACGGAATTGACACATCAGACCTCGATGACATGATAAATGACTTAAAGGATGCCTCAACACAGCTTCAGGATGGTTCAAAGACACTGGCAGAGGGTACTGACACACTTTCTGACGGACTTTCAACATTGCAGAGCAAGCTCGGCACATTCGCATCAGGAGTTGGCACACTGCAGAGTGGACTTAAGACATATACTGATGGTGTTAGTACATTAAGTGGTGGACTGAATACACTTGGAAACAGCACAGGAGCCCTTGTGTCAGGAGCAGATAAGCTTAATAGTGGAGCAGGCCAGCTTGCAAGTGGAAGTGCAACACTTAAGGATGGTTTGAAATCATATACGGATGGAGCAAATGGTCTTGCAAAGGGAGCAAGTGATTTAGATGCCGGTATTGGAACTTTAGCAGAAAAATCAGGAACATTGGTGGATGGAGCTACAAAGCTTGATGATGGAGCTAGTCAGTTATCAGCAAGTGCAAGCAGTATAAATGAAGGCATAAAATCACTGGACACTGGATTAAAGACACCTCTTACGGATAAGGAAAAGGCTGGATATCAGGCGGCTGCAAAGGATAGTGTTGATAAGCAGTTTTCTAATCCAGATAATGAAGCTAATTATGAAAATACTAAAGCAAAAGCGTCTGGAGTTTATTATGAGACTATGACAAGTGATGATTCTGTAAAGCAGGCAGTTCAGTTGCTTAAAAATGATTCAGACCTTATGAATATGATAAATGCTACTGTAGGTGCTACAGTTGAAACCGCGATAAAGGGTAGTGTTCCTGATTTAGCAAATAAAGATACAGCTACAATTAAAAAAACATATAATAATAGTCCAAAACTTCAGCAGAGTGTTAAAGAAGTATTAAATTTACCACAAACTATACCAGATTATGATGCATTAGTTAGTGCGATAGTAGATCAGAAACTCAATGATATGGCAACCAAGGTTATGGCAGGTGTTGCAAATAACTCAAAAGATAAAGTGGGAGAAGCTGTAGCTGATGCGGCAAAAACTGGGGCAGAAAACGCAGCTCAAAGTGCAGTTATTACAGGAATTGAGTCTGCAAAATCTAATGTTTCGTCACAGATTAATGCAAAACAGGAAAATGGATATAGCCTTGTAACAGGAGCAGATGCTCTTTCAACAGGAGCGTCATCACTTGCTAATGGTACTAAATCTTTGATAAATTCAATTCCAACTCTTACAGGTGGAATCAAGCAGCTTAAAGATGGTTCGTCTCAGCTTAGCGCCGGAGCAGCAAGGCTTACATCAAACAATGATACACTTAATGCCGGAGCAACAGCACTCAATGCCGGAGCAAGCCAGCTTTCAGCCGGAACACAGTCACTCATTAACTCAGTTCCAACTCTCACAAGTGGTATCAAGCAGCTTGTAGACGGTTCAAACATACTTGTAGCAAACAACGCACAGCTCAATAGCGGAGCATCACAGCTTGCAGATGGAACAAATCAGATAGTTTCAGGTGTTGACCAGCTCACAACAGGCTCTAAGACACTTGCAGACGGTGCACACACACTTGCAGACGGTATGGTACAGTTCAATGAGGAAGGAATCAACAAGATTCTCGACGCATACAACGGCGACTTAAAGCCATTCACCGACAAGCTTCAGGCAGTAATTGACGCAGGTGAGGAATATCAGACATACTCAGCAATCGCTGATGGACAGACGGGCAGCGTTAAGTTCATATATAAATTAGCTTCAATAGATGCTAAGGCAGATAGCGACAAATAATTAATTAAAGGATGTTTAAAGATTATGGGAGGCAAAAATGGGCTGGATAGAATATCTGTTAATCGTGGCGGGAAGCTCGCTTGAGATTTTCGTTGCGATGGAATGTCAGGGATCCCTGATCCAGAAAGTAAATAAGAAACAGCTTACAGCCATTTGCTTCATAGTTGCAGTTTGCCAGTTGTTAGCAATGTACATCGGATATTTTCTGTCAAGCTTTCTTAATGGAAAATACTCGGTGAAGGATGAAGCACTTTTAGGAGAGATAATTTCTATCGGAATACTGATAGGACTGGGGATCAGGCTTATAGGAAAGGCTATAAGAAACGAAAGGATTGAGGAACACTGTCAGGCGCAGCTTGATATGAAAAGGGTGCTAAGAATAGCAGGAATCACCGCACTTTATACGGTTCTTGCAGGAATAGCATTCGGCTTCCTTGGTACCGGACTTTTCACCATTATGATAATGGTGGCGCTGCTCACTGTTATCTGTATAGTGGCAGGCATTTACACAGGATATCATTTCGGCTTCGAGCAGAAGACAAAGGTATATATCGTGGGGGCGATACTCTTTTGGGCGGCTGGAATTGATGTGATAGTAAGGCTTGTAAGTGCAAAATAATGCATTGGCTCTGTTCGTAAGAACAGAGCCTTTTTGCTGTCTGAAATAAGGTGTAAACTTCTGTTGAAAATAGTTTTTCGAAGTTGGTGTATTATCATCATGTCAGCAAAAACTGACATGAAAAAAGTAAACCACAGGTTTATTGAAAAAACAGGATGAAGAAAATAAAATTAACAGTAGACGGAATTGTAAGGTATAATGGAAGGAGAGACAGCTATGGCATAGAAAATGCTGGTAACACAGGCATTTTTTAAAGAAATGGAGAATCATTATGGGAAGAGAAGAAAACGTATTAATATTTCAGGATACAGAGAGACTAAGCAAAACGAATGGAAAGCTTAATGCTGACTTAAAGGCATCTGCAAGTGGACAGAAACTAATATTGGAAACAGATGCTTTGGAAAAACCGAATCTAAATATATATGATGAGCCTGCAAAAGTGATTGTTTCAAAGAAGAGAACGTTTGAGGCAGCAAAGGCATATAGAGATAATAAGGTAGCTATACACAATTTTGCCTCTGCTTCAAATCCGGGCGGAGGTGTTGTAAGAGGTTCAACAGCCCAGGAGGAGTGTCTGTGCAGGTGTTCATATCTTTATTTCTGTCTGAATTCACCTGATATGTGGGATGGATTTTATACACCTCATAAGCAGGCAAGAAATCCATTACATAACGACGATATCATTTATACACCGGAGGTAACGGTATTTAAAAGCGATACAAATAACCCGGCTTTATTGCCCAAGAATGAGTGGTATAAAGTAAATGTAATTACTTGCGCAGCACCGAATTTAAGAGCCATGCCAAGCAATAAACATAATACAGGCGATGGCAAAAAGGCAGCAAAAATCAGCGATAAGGAAATGCTTGAAATACATGAGAAGAGATTAAGACGCATACTGGATGTTGCCGTTTCTGAAGGAAACGATACAGTAATACTTGGAGCATTTGGATGCGGAGCTTTTATGAATAAAGCAAATATCGTTGCATATGCTGCAAAAAATGTGATTAAAGATTATAGGCATGCATTTAAAAATATCGAGTTTGCGATATACTGCAGCCCACAGGACGATACAAACTATAAGACATTCAGATTGATAGAGCACTAGGCAAAAATGAAATATGTTTGAATGTCAATACATATGAACTTATAAGAAATAATGTAGCATTTCAGGCAGAGGATATTTAAATGAAGGTAGATTTGATAATATTTCCGTCCAGTTATTTTTCAAAGAATTAGGTGGACGAGGATTTACAAGCTGAATATAAAGGGGCACTGGATACAGGGCTATTTGATATAATCATATTTGTATATGAGAGCTGGTTTGTTAATCATAGGCTGATACTTACAAGTGAGCCGGTGGATTTGAGAAGGGCGATATACAGAGGGTGGATGATGAAACCTGATGAGTATGAAAATTTTTATAATATGCTTTTAAATCATATAAGATGAAAGATAGAGGAAAATATGGTCTATTTAACAGGTGATACACATAATGAGTTTACAAGATTATCAAATAAATATTTTAAAAAGTATGATTTGGAAATAGGAGAGAACGATTATATCATAGTATGTGGTGATCTGGGTCTGTGCTGGTCAAAGGATAAGACATTTGAATGGAACTGTAAGTGGTTTGCTGAAAAACCATATACTTTACTATGGGTACAGGGAAATCATGAGAATTATGATATGATAGATGAATATCCAATTGAAAAATGGCATGGTGGGAATGTTCGTCATATCGTGAGAGACAAGGTGATATTACTTGAGAGAGGCCAGATATTCAATATTGAGAGAAAGACATTTTTCACATTCGGTGGAGCTTCATCTCACGACACACAGGGCGGAATACTTGATAGGACATCTTGTGAATTTGAATTTATGGTTCAAAGGGCAAGATCATTGTATTTACCGTATAGGATAATTGGAGAATCATGGTGGAGTCAGGAATTGCCTTCAGAAGAGGAGATGCAGGAAGGGCTTTTGAATTTGCAAAAGGCGGATTATAAAGTTGATTACGTGATAACTCATTGTTGCGCAACTGAGCTTCAAAATAAAATTATGAGTTATCTTGATGGAAATAGTAAGCCGGACATATTGACTGATTATTTGCAGGAGATAGAATCTAAGCTTGAGTATAAGCATTGGTACTTTGGGCATTATCACCATGATTTCAATGTAGATGAGAACCATACGTTATTGTATAAAAAGATTATCAATTTGGATGAGCAACTGCCGGAATATGGCAGGGTTCCAATTATCGGAATGCCAAAATTCAAACGCAACGATATGGTAGTTTTTAAATTCAGGGACGATGAAAAGTGTGGCATGATTCAAATAGTGGACGCATATGGAACCTTCGAGCAGGATGACGAGCCATCTTATGATATATGTGTCGAGGAAGAAAACTGTCTATATAAGCATATAAGAGAGACGGATATTGTAAGGAAAGCATGTTAAACAGATACTCAACAGATATTTATTTGGAATATGAAGTTCAGTTAATTCTTTCTGAAATATAGGCGGTTGAAGATATTCTTAAAGAAAATAAAAATCTTTACAAATAAAATGAATTGATGTATTATAGCACCACACAAAACGTAGCAATCGATAATAATAGCCTTACATCCATTGAAAAACAGCGGTGTCTGATGCGTATGCAGAGGATGTTGTAATTAGTAAGTGACGTACCGAACGAATTTACACAAGGAGGCATTCATATGAATTATCCAGTATTAGATCTTAAAGCTACCGGAGAACGAATCAATCAGCTCCGCAAGGACAATAACCTCAGGGTGATTGATGTTGCGGAGTATATGGGCTTCGAATCAACGCAGGCCGTTTACAAGTGGCAGCGTGGTGAGAGCCTTCCGACGGTCGACAACCTGTATGCCTTGAGCAGGCTGTTGCACACTTCGGTGGATGACATACTGATAGGCGAGAAAGAGAGGGACGATGAGCCCTCTCTTTCTTTTTGCTTTTATATTTTTCTTTGGTTTTCTTGTCCTTATGAAAGTCCATTTTATATCCTCAATTCCCTCATCTGTGGCAGAAATCGGTGTGTTATTAACCATTATGGAAACACCGTAAATGGCTGTTTTTTAGATATTGACGGAGTGCTCAATTCAAGTAAAATAATAGACAGGAATTTTGATTATCCAGAGCTTGTAATATCAAAGTAAATGCTATAGAATATTTTCATATCAAATTAAACGCAAATGAGGAGATTTAAAATTATGAAACAGAAATTGAGAAACCTTTCGGCACCGGCCAATATAATATTTGCCATTCTTGCAGTTTTTATTTTTCATTGCACCCTTGCAGTGGAGTGGAAAAGTATTGGGACTGATTCCGGGCATGGAAAAGGCGGATGATTATCTGCTGCAGGCTATTGTGGAGACAGTTGTTTTAGTTATTTTTCTTGGCATCACATATATATTTGGGCTGTGGGATATTTTTAAGGAAAATGCAGCAGGATGGACAAGAAGCTTATACACAGGTGGTTTTTTCATAGTATATTGTCTGTATGCTGTTGTTTCAGGCATATATTTGTGCTTTTTGAGTGAGCATGGTGATGTGAAGGCATTTTACAACATCATCTTTTCTTTATCCGCGGTCTGCCTTGTAGGGCTCGTTGAGGAGCTGGTGTTCAGAGGCGTAGTGTTCAATCTGCTGCTGAGAGCTTTTCCAAAGACGAAAGGTGGAATCACAGGAGCCGTAGTTTTGGGAGGCGTACTGTTTGGATTGATGCATTTTTCAAATATGGGCGCAGGGGTTAAGTTCAGCAGTTGTCTGATACAGGTTATTTCAGCAGGTCTCATGGGTGTGCTGTTTTGCATGATATACGCGTCTACACGCAATTTCTGGATGCTTGCCATTTTCCATACTGTTGTAGATATGGGAGGGCTTTTATCATCGGGAATATTTGAGGGAGGCGGAGTGGCCGACAGGATTAATGAGTTTTCGGCAATGAACTGTATTGCATTTGTCGTGCTCGGTATTCCTATGCTTGTTATGCTGCGTAAGTCAAGGCGTATCCGTCTTGAGATGCTTTACAACAATGTGACCATCATAGATGACGAGAGGGAGGGCGCTAAGCTGGCAGTGGTTTCACTGGTGCTTGGTATTTGCAGTATTATTTTCTCGTTTTTGGATATCTGATGGGACTTGGAATTGTCGGCATGCTTGCTTCCAAAATGTCAAAAAAGGCAAAGCAGTATAACAATGCAATAGCAACTGCCGGTTTGATTACATCGATAATAGGATTTGTACTGTCGGTAATCTGCACGATTGGCATGGTGGTGCTGTTTGCAAGTGGCATTTATGACAGACTTGTTAATATGTCGATGCTGTAATAATACGAAGCAGACCTTTGAATGTGGTAAAAAGTCTACATTCAAGGGTCATTTTTTAAGGAGAAACCATGAACATTTTACTGACAGCAATAAATGCAAAATACATACATTCAAACCTCGCAGTTTATTCACTGCGCGCCTGTGCCGGGGAGTACAGGGATGCTGTGGAGCTTGCGGAATACACGATAAACAATCAGAAGGACTACATTCTTGAGGAGCTTTACAAGAGAAAGCCCGATGTACTTTGTTTTTCGTGCTATATATGGAATATTGATTATGTGACTGATATTGCACGCGAGTATAAAAAGCTTTGTCCGTCAGTGCCGATATGGGTTGGAGGCCCTGAGGTGTCTTACGAGGTGGAGGCATTTCTGCAGGAAAATCCATACATAGACGGTGTGATGATAGGCGAGGGTGAGGATACCTTTAGAGAGCTGTGTGGTTACTATGCGCATAAAAGAAGGCTGAGTGATATTGCAGGCATTGCCTTCAGAAAAAACAGTACAGGTAATAGTACAAGTAATAGAACAAGTGTGAACAACGCAGGCTGCAAAGCGGATGAAATAGTATTTACAAGTCCCCGTCCAATCAAAAACATGAGTGAAATCCCATTCTGCTATGATACGCTTGATGATTTTTCAAACCGCATCATCTACTACGAGAGCAGCAGGGGATGCCCGTTTTCGTGCAGCTACTGTCTGTCATCGGTGGATAAGACACTGCGTTTCAGGGATACTGAGATTGTAAAAAGAGAGCTTAAGTTTTTCATAGACCAGAAGGTGCCGCAGATTAAGTTTGTGGACAGAACCTTCAACTGCAATCATGCTCATGCCATGGAGCTGTGGCGCTTTATAAAGGCAAATGACAATGGTGTGACAAACTTTCACTTTGAGATATCGGCAGATCTGCTGAATCAGGAGGAGCTTGAGTTGATTTCTGATATGAGGCCGGGGCTGATACAGCTTGAAATCGGTGTGCAGTCCACCAATGAGGTCACGATTAAGGAGATTCACAGGACTATGAAGCTTGAGAGGCTTAAGGAGGTTGTGAAGCTCATTCAAAGCGGCAACAATATCCATGAGCATCTGGATCTGATTGCAGGGCTGCCATATGAGGACTATGACAGCTTTGGGCGTTCCTTTGATGAGATTTATGAGCTTAAGCCAAACCAGCTGCAGCTGGGATTTTTAAAGGTGCTCAAGGGCTCGTATATGTTTGAGCATGCCGCGGAATATGGTATTGTCTACCATGATAAGCCACCGTATGAGGTAATGTCCACGAAGTGGCTTTCGTTTGATGATGTGATAAAGATTAAGCGCGTCGAGGATATGCTTGAGGTGTATTACAACAGCGGACAGTTTGAGATTACGATGAAGCTCATGGAGTGTATCTTTGACAGTGCGTTTGAGTTTTTTCAGAAGCTTGGAGATTTTTATGAGGCAAACGGCTATTTTGGAATGAGCCATTCGCGCATCAGAAGGTGTGAGATACTGCTTGAGTTTCTGGCTTTATACCTGCATGGTTGTGACAACGACGATATGACTTCTGTGGGATTAACCGAAAATGCCATAGATAGAGATAATACTGATTTTGACGAAAATGCCATAGATAGAGATAATACTGATTCTGATGAAAATGCGCAGATTTACAGCATGATTCAGGAGTCACTCATCTTTGATTTGTATTATCGTGAGAACTGCAAGAGCCGCCCGGTGTGGGCCACAGATATAGGCAAATTCAAGCACATGACACATGCATACTGTAAGAATGGAAAGCTGTCGCATGTGGAGCCGTTCCACTATATTTTTCCGGACAAGCATACGCGCAAGCTGGATGAGCTGCCAAAGTATCATAAGGAGCCGGTGTGGGCGCTTTTCCACTACGACATGAGAGACCCGCTTGACCACCAGGCGCTGGTGGAGTATATAGAATAACAGTAAAGCGATATGGCTATAGCGGAGTATATAAAATAGCAGTAAAGCGATATGGCTATAGAGGAGTATATAAAATAACAGTAACGTGAAATGACTATAGCGGTAAAAGCCGGGAAGGTTTACGGACTAAGAAAAATGAGCAACATAGATAATATAAAAAATTACACGGTGATTGACCTTGAAATGACAGGCCTTTCAGCTAAAAATGACAAGATAATAGAGATAGGTGCGGCACGTGTGAGGGACGGCGAGATAGTGGATACGATATCCACACTGGTAAATCCGAAGCAGCATATTCCACAACGTGTGCAGGAATTAACGGGAATTACCGACAGTGATGTGGAAAACGCGGCAGATATGGATGAGGCTGTGGATAACCTGCTTGATTTTATCGGAGATGATATCATACTCGGGCAGAATGTGACCTTTGATTACAGCTTTTTAAAGCAGTGGGCGGTAAATCACAAGCGCACACTCTCGCTGAATGCATATGATACTCTGAAAATAGCCAGAAAATGTCTGCCTGCTGAGCAGTCGAAGAAGCTGGAGGATTTGTGTGAGTATTTTGGTGTGAGTAGGGAAAATGCCCACAGGGCGCTCGATGATGCGATAGAGACAAAGCAGATATTTGAAAAGCTGCTTGCACTGATGGATGAAAAGGGTGAGCCGGTGGAGTCAAAGCCACTTGTATACAAGGCAAAAAAACAGACACCTGCCACAGCACATCAGGTCAGACAGCTAAAGGAGCTGATGGCTGAGTATGGGATAGCAGATGTCATATCGTGGGACAACCTGACCAGAAGTCGGGCCTCAAGGCTGTACGATGAATATCGTAGTAAGTACATTAATAGGTGTGTGTAATTACCGGTCTGTGGCGGTATCAGCCTGTAGGCTCTCAAGCATAGAAACGATTCCATCCCTTGAAAGAGAATTAAGCTGTTTTGCTTTCTCAATAAGCTCTGCAAGCCGGTCGGCTTTTGACATGCTGATGAAGGCGTTGGCTAACAGACTGTATACGTTCTTTGAATCGGCACCCTGCTCCACTGCAAAATCAAGCAGTTCATTGCCTAGCGATTCATAGCCTGCCTCCTTAAGCCTATTGTAATAGTCCGGCAGCATTGAAACAAATTTTGTAAAATTATCATCATATTCAGACAGCTTTTTAAAATTGAGAATGCCATATTTAAGCTTTAAATCAGTGTTTGTCATTCCGGTGAGATTGACAAGGGTTTTATCCCTTAAATCATTTATTTTATCATTATTTAATGGAAAAAACTTTTCCGGTATGGTAATATAACACAGGTCAGTGGTATCTCCGCGGAGGGTTGAGTTGGCCTTACGCTCCTTTTCCCAGAACTCCTCGGTGACCTTTGCCTGGGCAGAATCAGCCCTCTTTATGGCAAAAGTAATCACTGCAATAAATAAAATGAATAAAATTAGACAAATTGGAATCATATGTTGGAAAATCCTTTCTCATATATGAAAATAGTATAACTCATTTTTGAACAGAGGTGAATAGTATGTACGATTTTATAAAAAAAGAAATCAGAAGGTGGTTGCTATAGTGATAATAGTGGTTATAGCAGCGATGCTTGTGACAACATTTGTGTCAAGTCTTGTATAGCTTTTCTTGAAATATGGAAAAAATATGATAATATGATATAAAATGCAGTTCAGTTAAGCGATGACAGGGGCGCTTTTAACAGCCTCAGGAAAAGGAAGCGGAAATGAAGATTAATAAAAAAGCATTATTACTGGGTACAATGGCATTTGTGCTTGTGGCAGCATCAGGCATGGTAAGTGCATATGCAAGCGGTTCGTCAGGCACAAAGAAGGCAAAGGTACAGACAATTACAGAGGGTGTGTGCATTGGCAGTGTGGATGTAGGCGGTATGACAAAGGAAGAAGCAAAAAAAGCAGTTGATGCCTATGTTGACAGCATAAAGGATACATCCTTTTCATTAAAGGGTGCCAATGGTTCATTTGATGCAACAGCACAGGAAATGTCTGTTTCGGCGGACACTGATGCAGCGGTGGACGAGGCTCTTTCAGTGTGCCATGAGGGTAGCCTGATTGACAGATTTGTGGAGTCAGAGGAGCTCAAAAAGGGCAATGTTGCCGTCAATATGTATCTGTCGGTTGATAAACAAAAGACCGCAAAGATGATTTATGATAAGAGCGACGAGCTCAATATAAAGGCAGTTGACAATTCGCTGCAGAGAAACGGTGACAGCTTCGATTTTGTCCCGGGACAGGAAGGCAAAGAGGTCGATGTGGTAAAATCAGTCTATGCTATAAATGTATTTTTTGCAGAATAGCTGGGATGGCTCGGCGAATGAGATAGAGCTAGTCACAAATACGGTCCAGCCGAGGGGTTCAAAGGAAGAGCTCTCAAAGATTAAGGATAATCTGGGAGGCTTTTCTACCGATTTCAGCAGCTCGGCAGCAGGGCGTGCAACCAATGTAAAGAACGCGTGCAGCCTGATAAACGGCAGTGTCATATATCCGGGTGAGCAGTTCTCGGTTTACGAGGCTATCAGCCCTATCACAACTGACAACGGCTATCAGATAGCAGGCGCATACGAGAACGGTCAGGTAGTGGACTCGGTAGGCGGAGGCGTGTGCCAGGTTGCTACCACACTCTACAATGCGGTTATAAGGGCTGAGCTTGAGATAGTGCAGCGCTACAACCATTCCATGATAGTAAGCTACGTAAAGCCATCTGACGATGCGGCAATCGCAGGAACCTACAAGGATCTTAAGTTTAAAAATAATCTGGACAATCCGGTGTATATAGAGGGCTATTGCAGTGGTGGAGTCATCACCTTCAATGTGTACGGAGTGGAGACGAGACCGGCAAACAGGGAAATTTCCTTCAGGAGTGAGACACTTTCCGAGGAGGATCCGGTCACGCAGTTTAAGTTTGATGCAGGTCAGCCGGTCGGTTATTTCAACACCGAGCAGTCTGCGCACAAGGGAGTGACCGCAAGGCTATGGAAGACGGTCACAGTTGATGGAACAGTGCAGAGCGATGAGGTATTCAACAACAGCAAGTACAAGTCATCACCAAAAATCGTGACGGTTGGTACGGCAGGAGCATCAGCGGAGGTTGTTGCGCAGCTTCAGGCGGCGGCAGCGGCTAATGATGAGGGCTCGGTTAAATCCATTGCTGCGTCTGCGGCAGCAGCGGCACAGGCAGCGCAGACACAGACGACAGACCCGAATGCAGCAGGTCAGACACAGGGCGCGCAGACCCAGACTACAGATCCGAATGCAGCAGGGCAGGCACAGGGCACCCAGACGCAGACGACAGACCAGAATGCGGCAGGACAGACACAGGGAAACCAGACTCAGCAGCCGGCAGGACAGACGCAGTAAATGCCCGCAGGTAGTTGTTTCTGATGTAGTTATTTGCAATCAATGCACCGGGCTGCAACAGTATACAAAACATATTATTATTAGGAACAGGAAAACACATGAAAAACGGTAAAATATCAGAGTCGGTTTTAAAGCGCTCTGTCTTAAAACAACTTCATACCAAAAGCGACAGAATACTTTTTAAACCGGCAGTAGGTGAGGACTGTGCGGTGATTTCCATGCAGGCAGGCGACCAAACCAGGTTAGTTACTGCTACCCAGACGTTCACACTTGATGTATCGGATAAGCATGTGCGTGCTAACTGTGCAGTTTATGATGCATTGAACAATATTTATGCCATGGGGGCAAGTCCTGTTGGGATAGAGCTGGCACTGCTTGTACCTACCACAGAAAACGAAGCCGTGCTTCGTGAGACGGTGAGAGCGATTGATGCTGTATGTGAGGAAGCAGGCATTGTGGTGCTTGGCGGACATACACAGGTGAGCCGTGCGGTGAAGAATATCGTGGTGACAGTTACAGCAATAGGTGAGGCCTATGAGCAGGCGCTTACACCATCATCTAAAGCAGCACCGGGCATGGACGTAATAGTGACAGGCTATGTGGGGCTTGAGGGCACAGCAATTCTTGCAAATGAGAAAAGAGCCGAGCTTGAAACGAGATTTTCCAAGGCATTTATAGATAAATCAGCAGCATATATAGACCATATTTCCACAGCAATGGAGGCTGCATCCGCGATTGGCGCCGGTGTGGCGGCAATCCATGACGCTTCGCAGGGAGGCATCTTTGGAGCACTCTGGGATATGGCAGAGGCTTCGGGAATTGGTCTTGACATCGATTTAAAGAAGCTCCCTATCAGGCAGGATACGATTGAAATAAGTGAATTTTTTGACATAAACCCGTATAAGCTTTTGTCAGGAGGAAGTCTGATAATCATAGCTGCAGATGGTACCCGCGTGGTCAGAGAGCTTGAGAAAACAGGACAAAATGCTGTTATAGTCGGTGCCACAACCGATTCAAACGACAGAGTGCTGATTTCCGGCGAGGAGAGACGATTTTTGGAGACTGCCCAGACTGACGAGATATACAAGGTTTTCAACTAATATATTTGAATCAGGAGAATATATATCATGAGAGAAAAGATATTAACATTTATAGAGAAAAACAGCAGGATAAACCTGAAGGAGCTTGCAATCATGCTTGGCGTGGATGAGGCAAGTGTGGCAAACGAGATTGCTGCTATGGAGCAGGAGAATGTCATCTGCGGATATCACACACTGATTGACTGGGACAAGGCAGGCCTTGAGAAGGTCACAGCCATGATAGAGGTCAGAGTGACACCACAGCGCGGCATGGGCTTCGACAAGATTGCCGAGCGTATATACAACTATCCTGAGGTGAAGTCTGTATACCTTATCTCAGGCGGCTTCGACCTCATGGTCACACTCGAGGGCAAGACTCTGCGCGAGGTATCACAGTTTGTGACAGATAAGCTTTCTACACTGGATCAGGTGCTTTCGACAAAGACAAACTTTATTCTGAAGAAATACAAGGACCATGGAACTATCATGGCGGCACCTGTCAAATCCGATGAAAGGGGAATTATGTCATAATGAGAGACCCTTTATCCAGTACCATAAAGACTATCCAGCCATCGGGCATCCGTAAGTTTTTTGATATAGTGAGCGAGATGAAGGATGCGATTTCGCTCGGAGTAGGTGAGCCTGATTTTGACACACCGTGGCATATCAGGGATGAGGGCATATATTCCCTTGAAAAGGGACGCACCTTCTACACCTCAAATGCCGGACTCAAGGAGTTAAAGGTTGAGATTGCAAAATATCTCGACAGAAGATACGGCATGACATATGATTACAACAAAGAGATCATGGTAACTGTCGGTGGCAGCGAGGCTATAGATATCGCACTGCGCGCCATGCTCGATGCGGGAGATGAAGTGATTATCCCACAGCCAAGCTATGTTTCATATGTGCCATGTACTGTGCTTGCAGGTGGAACACCGGTCATTGTGGAGCTCAAGGAGGAAAATGATTTCAGGCTGACAGCCGAGGAGCTTGAGGCTGTTATCACTTCAAAGACAAAGATACTTATCATGCCTTTCCCTAATAACCCTACAGGCGCTATCATGGAAAAAGCAGACCTTGAAGCAATTGTTCGGGTGGTTAAGGAGCATGATCTGTTTGTGATAAGTGACGAGATTTATTCGGAGCTTACATATGTGGATAAGCATGTATCTATAGCATCGTTTCCGGGAATGAAGGAGCGCACAGTGCTCATAAACGGTTTTTCCAAGGCTTATGCCATGACAGGCTGGAGGCTTGGATATGCATGTGCACCTGAGACCATTTTAAAGCAGATGCTAAAGATTCATCAGTTTGCAATCATGTGTGCGCCGACCACGAGCCAGTATGCGGCTGTCGAGGCTATGAAAAACGGCGATGAGGATGTTGCACAGATGAGGGAGGAATACAACGGCCGCAGACGATATGTGCTTCACCGCTTTAAGGAGATGGGGCTTAAGTGCTTTGAGCCTTTCGGGGCCTTTTATGCGTTCCCAAGCATCAAGGAGTTTGGCATGACATCCGATGAGTTTGCCACAAAGCTTCTAAACAGCAAGAAGATTGCCGTGGTTCCGGGAACTGCATTCGGAGAGTGCGGTGAGGGCTTTTTACGTATATCATATGCATATTCGCTTGATGATTTAAAGGAGGCGCTCGGCCGCATTGAGGAGTTTGTCACAGAGCTTCGCGCCGGGATGGATAATAAATAGTTTAAATTGACAGGAGACAAAATGGCAAAGCTGAACATAGTGTTACATGAGCCGGAAATTCCGGCAAATACAGGAAATATCGGAAGAACCTGCGTCGCGACAGGCACGAGGCTTCATCTTATAGAGCCGCTTGGATTTTCACTTTCAGAGAAGGCACTAAAGAGAGCCGGAATGGATTACTGGAAGGACCTCGACGTCACCACATATGTGGACTGGGAGGATTTCCTTGAGAAAAATCCGGGCGCAAAGATATATTATGCGACAACAAAGGGCAGACATGTGTACTCTGATGCTCATTTTGAGCCCGACTGCTATATTATGTTTGGCAAGGAAAGTGCAGGCATTCCGGAGGAGATACTAAAGGAGCATCCGGATGAGTGCATCAGGATACCGATGATAGGTGAGACAAGGTCACTTAATTTGTCAAATTCAGTAGCTATCGTGCTCTACGAGGCATTGAGACAGAATAATTTTGATCATATGAGACTTGAGGGAGAGCTTCATCACCTGAGCTGGGATGACTAAATCAAGCGGCAAAGCGCACATTTTTGGCAGCTATTTGGGCTTTAACAGCTATGATAATTGTAAATACGGTAGATTTTTAGGAAAAAGAAATGGGCATAATTAAAACAAGCAAATTAGTACATGAATTTATACGAAGAGACGAGGAAGGCAATGTAGAGTCAATCACTACAGCACTCGACAACGTAAACCTCGACATAAAAGAGGGACAGTTTATTGCAATCCTCGGTCATAATGGTTCAGGAAAATCAACTCTTGCAAAGCATATCAATGCACTTCTTGCGCCGAGCGACGGCACCATATGGGTGGATGGCATGGATGTGTCAAAGGAAGAGAATGTCATACCTGTCAGGAAAAGTGCAGGTATGGTTTTCCAGAATCCCGACAATCAGATTATCGCCAATGTCGTGGAGGAGGATGTGGGCTTTGGTCCTGAGAATATCGGTGTGCCGACAGATGAAATCTGGCAGCGCGTGGACTATGCACTAAGGGCTGTCGGTATGACAAAGTACCGCACACATTCACCGAACAAGCTCTCCGGAGGACAGAAGCAGCGTGTGGCAATCGCGGGAGTTGTGGCAATGGAGCCAAAATGCATAGTATTTGACGAGCCTACAGCCATGCTTGACCCAAACGGACGCAAGGAGGTCATAGCCACAGCCCATGAGCTCAATAAGAAAAAGGGCGTGACCATCATTCTCATCACCCATTACATGGAGGAGGTGGTCGGTGCAGACCATGTCTATGTCATGGAAAAGGGCAAGGTGGTCATGGACGGCACACCGCGTGAGATTTTTTCAAGGGTGGACGAGCTGAAGGAGCACAGGCTTGATGTGCCGCAGGTGACACTGGTAGCTGATGAGCTCAAAAAGGCAGGGCTTGATATCCCTGATGGAATCCTGACGAGAGAAGAACTTGTAAATGCGCTTGTTGCGCTGAAAAACAGATAGGCGGGAGAAAATATGTCAATAATTCTAGATCACATAAACTATTGCTACAGTGCCGACTCAGCCTACAAGGTGCAGGCACTTAAGGATGTAAGCCTTGAGATAAATGATGGAGAGTTTATTGGAATAATCGGTCACACCGGTTCGGGAAAATCCACACTTATCCAGCATATGAACGGCCTTTTGAAGGCGACAAGCGGTCATATATACTACAATGGACAGGATATATATGACAATGATTATGATTTAAGCAAGCTGCGTCACAAGGTGGGGATGGTGTTCCAGTATCCGGAGCATCAGCTTTTTGAGACAACCAACTTTGAGGATGTATGCTTTGGACCGAAAAATCAGGGGCTCGATAGGAAAACAGTGGAGCTAAGAGCCTACGAGGCACTGCAGAATGTACATTTTCCGGAGGATCTCTACTATCAGCCACCGTTTGATTTGTCCGGAGGACAAAAAAGGACGTGTAGCCATAGCTGGAGTACTTGCAATGCACCCTGACGTACTCATACTCGACGAGCCGACAGCGGGACTGGATCCTGCGGGCAGAGATGAGATACTGGGACTACTTTTACAGATGAAAAAGGATCTGGGTATTACAATCATACTCGTATCACACAGCATGGAGGATGTTGCGGAGTATGTGGACCGCATCATTGTTATGAATTCAGGAGAGGTGATGTTTGACGGAGTGCCGAAGGAGGTATTCTCACACTACAAGGAGCTTGAGGAAGTCGGACTTGCAGCACCGCAGGTCACATATCTGATGCATGATCTGGTGGAAAAGGGCATACCAGTTGACCTTTCGGCGACGACAGTTGCGGAGGCGAGGGACTCAATACTAAGAGCCTTTAAATAGCTCACCAATGCTGACATTTTGATACAAATTATGAGGAAGGAATACAAAAATGATTCGTGATATTACCATAGGCCAGTATTATCCGGCTCAGTCGCCAATACATAAACTGGACCCAAGAGTAAAGCTTTTCGCAACACTTATATATATTATTGCGCTGTTTTCCTACAAGGGAATAGCCGGTGTGCTGTTTATAGTTGCCGCGCTTGCCGCAGTTATAAAGATTTCGAAGGTGCCCTTTAAGTTCATGGTAAAGGGACTCAAATCCATTATAATACTGTTGCTTTTTACAGCATGCTTCAGCGTGTTTTTCACACAGGGAGAGTACACAATCTGGGAGTACGGTATACTGCACATTTCTGACACCGGACTGATAAATGCAGCAACCATGATGATACGACTTGTGCTGCTCATTATAGGAACCTCGCTCATGACACTCACCACCACACCAAACCAGCTCACGGACGGTCTTGAGAAATCCCTGGGCTTTTTAAACAAAATACATGTTCCGGTGCATGCGATAGCCATGATGATGTCTATAGCGCTTCGTTTTATTCCAATCCTTATTGAGGAGACGGACAAAATAATGAAAGCACAGATGGCAAGAGGAGCTGATTTTGAGCATGGAAATATCATAAAAAGAGCAAAGAGCATGGTGCCTCTTTTAGTACCGCTTTTCGTATCGGCCTTCAGGCGTGCGGATGACCTCGCAATGGCCATGGAAGCCAGATGCTACAATGGTGGAGAGGGCAGGACAAAGATGAAGCCGCTCGTATATGAAAAGGACGATAAAATAGCATATCTTTTCATATTTGCGTTTTTAGCGGTTGTGATAGTGCTTAGAATCTTTCTGCCGGTGAATCTGGGCAATCTTATTTTCAGATAGTGAAATAGATAGTGCAGCCATAACAGGAGAGATATATGCGTGTAAAAATGATTGTAGCCTACGATGGCACAAATTACTGCGGCTGGCAGATACAGCCAAACGGCATAACAATTGAGCAGGTATTAAACGAGCACCTGAGCCGCCTGTTAAAGGAGGATATAAAGGTAACAGGAGCAAGCCGCACCGATGCGGGAGTGCATTCACTTGGAAATGTGTGTATGTTTGATACCAATACCCGCATGCCGGCGGAAAAGATATCGTATGCACTGAATCAGAAGCTGCCGGAGGATATAGTGGTGGTCGATTCCTGTGAGGTAAGCGATGATTTTCATCCACGCTTCTCAAAGAGCCGTAAAACCTATGAATACCGCATATTAAATGCGAGGTTCAGAAATCCGACACGCAGGCTTGACACATATTTCTATCATTATCCGCTTGACACAGAAAAGATGAGTGAGGCTGCAAAATATCTTATAGGAGAGCATGATTTTGCAAGCTTCTGCTCGGCAAACTCGCAGGCACAGACCACAGTCCGCACGATATATGACTGTACGGTGTCAAAGGCCGGTGACATCATCACAATACGTGTGACAGGAAACGGCTTTTTATACAATATGGTGCGCATAATCGCAGGAACACTTGTGAAGATAGGTGGAAGCGATATGCCGGCCGATGCGATGAAGGACATAATAGCCACAACAGACAGGGCAGCAGCAGGTCCTACAGCCCCGGCACATGGGCTTACAATGATAGGACTCAAGTACGAGTAACAGCTTTAGATTTTTAATATTATATTAAGATTTTTGGAATATCAGTTTTTAGCTTCAATAATAGGCTATAATGTTGTTACTGTTAATACACGGTACGGTAAAAAGAAGCTTGGAGATGAAGACGGTTATGAGAATTACAAAAGCAAAAGAGAAAATTATAAAAAACAAAGCCATAAACAGCACAGACGAAGGAAAAGGCAGACACCGTAAGGTAATCCGTATAGGAGCGTTTGCTTTGGTATTTGTCGTGCTGTTTTCGTTTGTCTCGACATTTTTTAAGATGACAGATGCTGTCAATATTGCGACTATAGAGGGCTTTTACAAGGAGCCGAAGAACACAATTGATGTGATGATGATAGGAGCCAGCGAGGTATACGCTGATTACAGCGCAACAGAGGCCTGGAAGAATTATGGATACACCTCATACTCGCTGGGGGTATCCGGAGTGCCCGGCAGTCTGTACAAATCTATGCTCAGAGAAGCTCTCACCAGACAGCATCCGAAGGTTGTGGTTTTTGAAGTGAATGGCTTTTTACAAAATGACAGCTATTACGAAAGGACGGTAAAGCTGCATAGCTGGATAGACAATATCCATAATGAGGAAAACAGGCTTGATACAATAAAAGAGATTGTGCCAAAGGATGAGCAGGATAACTTTAGAAACCCTTTAAAGCTATATCACAGCAATTGGAAGGATATTGACAAATGTGCACACACCTTTGCCACAAGAGTTGGAATGTATTTTGCAAAAACATCATGCATGAAGGGATTTTCATCTATTGCAAAATATTCCGATTGTCCATCAGGCAAGCAGAAAAAGCTCTATTTTACCGACAAGAGCAGAGCGTATATGACTGATCTGCTTGAGTATTGTAAAGCACAGGGGGTGGAAAAGGTGCTTTTTGCGAGGTTCCCTCATGAGAAGGAGATAAAGAATCCGCAGGTGCTTTGTGACGTGAAGGAGCTGGTGGAGTCTTATGGCTATGACTTTGCGAGCTTTGAAGGCGATAAGGAATTTATCGGAATCAATGAGAGGGATGATTTCTACAATTCAGAGCACCTGAATATAAATGGAAGCCGCAAATTCACTGCATTTATGGGAAAATATCTGTCTGATAATTACAGGCTTAATGCAGACCACTCACCGGAGATTCAGAGTGCATGGGGCGAGTGCGCAAGGCGCGCTGACAAGGTGATAAGTGCCTGCGCAAAGGATACGGATCTGAGTCTGGGCAATCATTATTTTGAGATGTCCGTTTATCTGCCTTATAATTTTTCGTCAAGCCTTGCGACAAATAAGGTAGCAGATACGAACAACGATGCAAAGCCTGCAAAGGAGTTAGATACCCCGGTTAAAAAATAGCATGATATTGTATGGACTTTAAAATAAATACTGCCTGTTAATTAAAGTATGTCTGGCAGTATTACATTAGAAAATAGATTTGGAGTAAATAAAATGGAACTCATTTCATTAAAATATGCGATATTTGTAATAGCATTGCTTGTACTATATTATTGCTTTCCGAAGAAATACCGCTGGTATGTGCTTCTGGCGGGAAGCATGGCATACTATGTGATTATATGTAAGTGGTATGTGCTTTTTATCATTTTCACAATATGCACCACCTATGGCTCAACAATATGGATTGACAAGCTGCTAAAGGAGCAGAATGTCATCGTAAAAAGCCATAAAGAGGACTGGGACAGGCAGACCAGAAAGGAATACAAGGAAAAGGGCAGAAAAAAGAGAGTGGCAGTCATGCTTTTTGCGCTGCTTTGCAATTTCGGCATTCTGGCATTCCTTAAATATATACCATATGCGGGCGAGCTTGGACTTTTGCTTCCACTTGGCATATCCTTCTACACCTTCCAGTCCATGGGCTATGTGATGGATGTATACAGGGAAATTGTCGAGCCTGAAAAGAATTTCCTTAAGGTAGCGCTGTTTGTATCATTTTTCCCTCAGATAATACAGGGACCGATTGCGATATATGATAAGCTTGCGGGACAGCTTTACGAGGGACATTCCCTGAGACTTGAAAATCTGCAAAAGGGTGCGCTTCTGGTGCTCTGGGGAGTCATGAAAAAGCTTGTGATAGCAGACCGCGCGGTAAATATCATCAATTTTGTGATGGATAAGCCGATGGATTTTTCGGGCACTTATGTATTTTTTGCGGCAGTAGTGTATGCGCTGCAGCTATATGCGGATTTCTCGGGAGGAATAGATATAGTGCGCGGTATTGCGGAGATGTTTGGCATAACAATGTCAACAAACTTCAACCATCCGTATTTTTCGCGCTCACTCACAGAGTACTGGCACCGCTGGCATATGACTCTTGGAGACTGGTGCAGAAACTATATCTTCTACCCGCTTTCAATCTCAAAGCGTTTCCTGAACTTTGGCAAATGGCTAAAGCCGAGATTTGGTGCGCATATCAGTAAGGTGCTGCCGGGATGCATCGCGAGTGTCATCACATTTATCGTCATTGGAGTATGGCACGGTGCCAATATGAAATACCTGTATTTCGGACTTTGGAACGGCATTGTCATCATGCTTGCAGAGCTTTTTGCTCTGGTAAACAAAAAGGTGGCAGGCGGCTTTTTTAAGCTGACCGGTCTCAGGGAAAAGGGTATATTTGCAACGATTGTATCAGTGCTTTGGACCTTTATGCTCATACTGGTAGGCTACTATTTTGACATAGCTGCAAATGCGTCGACTGCATTTCACATGCTTTTTAAATCAGTCACGGATTTCCATATCAGCGAGCTTGGAATAAATAACATCATTTTGAATCTCGGAGCATGCGGACTGGACGAGTACGATATACTTTTACTTATAATATGTACGCTGCTGTGGTTCTTTATCAGCTTCGTTGAGGAAAATAAAAAGCTCGACATGCGCGATTTCATACTTTCAAGAAAGCTGCCGCTTCGCTGGGCGATAATATATCTTGGCATCTTTATAGTAATAATATTCGGTTACTACGGACCGGGAGTGAATCCGGCTGATTTTGTATATATGCAGTTTTAAAGAAAAAATTTAAAGAAAAAGTATAAACATAAAGAAAAAACTTAAAGATAAAGTTTAAATAAAAAGTTTAAAGAAAAAGCCGGAAATAAGGGTAAAAAACACTTGACAACAGTCGGTTACGCAAGTATAATATCTAGGTCTGTAAAAGTAGATAAATGGAAGCCAAAGCCCCGGCAACCATTTAGTATAGATAATGATAGTCATCTGAGATGGAACAGAGGACTATAAGATGTCAAAAAGGAAGTGGCGTCCGGACATACGCGATTTCAAGAGACATCGGCATTAAAAGTAATCGAATCATTTAAGGAGGAAAACCGATGAAAACATTTATGGCTAGTCCTGCTACAATCGACAGAAAATGGTACGTAGTAGACGCTGAAGGTAAGACATTAGGACGTTTAGCATCAGAAGTTGCTAAAGTATTAAGAGGAAAGAATAAAGCAATCTTTACACCACACATTGACACAGGTGATTATGTAATCGTTGTCAATGCTGACAAGGTTAAGGTTACTGGTAAGAAATTAGACCAGAAGATTTACTATCATCACTCAGATTATATCGGTGGTATGAAAGAGACAACATTAAGAGAGATGATGAACAAGCACCCAGAGCGCGTTATCGAGTACGCTGTAAAGGGAATGTCTTCCAAAGGGACCTCTTGGACGTCAGATGTATACAAAGTTATTCGTATACGCTGGACCAGATCACAACA
>ENA-OQKK01000075-OQKK01000075.1-human-gut-metagenome-genome-assembly--contig:-NODE-75-length-35343-cov-3.959251_pt1 | contig 35343 bp, 31 predicted proteins | sample MGYA00242648_ERZ504797 | MGnify/ENA primary metagenome ERZ504797 (study PRJEB26092, sample SAMD00036412) | human gut metagenome | host: Homo sapiens | study: EMG produced TPA metagenomics assembly of... | reverse complement strand
TAGCTGCTTACCTGTGCTGCAACACAGTCACCTACAGTCGCTGACTCGCTGCCAAATGCATATGTATCGTTATCTGCATTATCACCATATGCTATATCCGCTGTCGGTCCAAAATTCATATTAAGGCCATTGGTAGCCATATATGAGCCTATCTTTCCTGCACTGCTGCCCGCTGCGTCAGCATCTCCAAGCTGTGATGGTGCCTGCTGTGCCTCATATCCATTAGCTGAAGCAAGAGGAAGTCTTTCTCCACCTTCTTCATCAATTGCAAGAAACAAATTCACGCCTAGTCGCTCCTGCGAAAATGACTGCAGACTGCTCATCATCTTTATAACTGCAGCCTCTCCTGAGAAATTCTCCTGTCTGAAAACAAAACCACCAAGAGGATATGTACCAATAGCTGCTTTTGTCTTGTTACCGGCCTGAGTGAACTGTGATACACCTGTAATCTCCTCAGGTCTCGTAATGAATAGCTGGGCTACCTTTTCCTCTGTTGTCATAGAAGACAGCTTTGTCTTGACAGAATCTGACGGAGTAAATGTCGGTGCTGCCTGTTGTCCATCAGCTTGTACCTGCTGAGTTCCATCCGTCTCCTGAGTAGGATTTAGTGTCTCCTGCTGGCTTTCTGTTATTTTCTTATTCACATTATTCCCCGGCATCACAAAATGCACTGCTCCAAATACCAGCACAACTATCAGTGCAATTACTTCTATTGTGATGAGGTACTTATCTCCATTTTGTCTGAAGTTCATATTTAATCCCCAAAATTTGTATTTGTTAAATCGTTATTAGGTCCGCTTACTTTTCCTGATAATGCACTGCTGTATTCGTTTACAGTTGCACTAGGAGTATAGCCTGTATCACCTTCAAGGAACTGATGCACTCCTGTAGCCATGTCTGCAAGTGTAGTAGGCACCTCAACCCATGCGCCATCAACCTTTCCACCATAGAACACCTGTGGATATGCTGTAGAATCCTCTACTGTATAGTCTGCAAGATTTTTTAAATACTAGAAAGAATTCTCATCAGTATTATAGTTAGTATTGACATGTCCAATCAGATCTGATACCATCTTAATCTTTGCCGCTGTATTCATCTGCTTAGCTGATTCAAAAACCTTGAACAGCACTGTTCTCTGTCTTTCAGCACGCTTATAGTCTCCTCCGGCTGTATAACGTATTCTGGAATACGCAACTGCCTGAGTTCCATCAAGTGTATATGTGCCGGCTGAATCAATATGGGATGAGCTTGTTCCACGAACCTTATTGACCTCATCAATATATCCGTTTATCACCTTTGCCTCAGATGCATCAATATCCTGTACAATGCCTCCTACCTCATCTACAATCTCACCGACTGTATTGAAATTGACTGTAACATAATTCTTTATGTCTAAATCCAGATTTTTGTTAAGTGTATCTACTGCAAGCTCCGGTCCGCCAAACGCATGTGCATGTGTCACCTTCTGGTATCCATGACCATCAATATTCATCATACAGTCTCTGAAAATAGATACCATGCGGATTTTCTTAGCATCATGATCAACCCTGACTACCATAATGGAATCGGAACGTGTTCCTTTATCAAGCTGATCTGAGCGGCTGTCAACACCAAATAACGCAAACTCCTCAATACCTGATTTGTCTGTAGTGCTGTCATCCTCAGTCTGAGTATCGGCTTTTGTCTTAACTGCTCTGTACCCGGCTTATGCCTTTAACTTCTTTATTCTTAACATTACTGCTGTTAACCTTTACAAGTATTATCGCTATAATAGCAATAAGTACAATCATTACTGCCGTAATAATTATATTTTCTTTTTTTTCATCTGCACTTATTCTCCGTCATTCATATGTGTCTGCGCCTGCTACTTTTCGTCATCGTCCCTGCCATAGTAATTACCATAGTAATTACCATAATAGTTTCCATAGTAATGACCATACTTAGACTCCTCAAACCTGCACTTATTGAGCACAGCTCCAAGAATCTTGACTCCTGAGTCCTCAAGTGTACGCTTTGTATTGATGATTGCACGGCTGCTTGTAACATTCTGGGCAGCAACTATTACTGCTCCGTCTACATTCTTTCCAACTACGGCTGCATCAATCGCAGCGCCTGTAGGAGGTGTGTCAACAAGCACGTAATCAAAATTTTTCTCTCCAAACTCGATAAGCTCTTTAAACTCTTTTGTTTCAAGAAGCTCTGTCGGATTAGGCACCTCATGACCTGCAAAGAGGATAAACACTCCTTTGATGTTTGTCGCATATACTACTTTGTCCAAAGATACCTGACCTGAAAGATAATGTGAGAGTCCGTATATCTTTCCACCGCTCTCCACTTTCGCTCTGAGTCTTCCTACAAGGACTGACTTACGCATATCGGTATCTACTATAAGGACTGACTTCTTAGAGTCCGCCATCGAACGGGCCAGATCCATAACTACGGTTGTCTTTCCCTCATTTGGCACGCTGCTGGTAAAAAGGATAGACTTCACACCCTTTCCACTAAAGCTGATGCTTGTTTTAAGAGCTCGAAGAGACTCCTTCATTGTATAACTCTGGTCTTTTATCTGATTAATAACTACTGTTTCCATTAAACTGCCCTCTTCTTATTCTTGCTATCGTCTGATTTAGATGATTGAGTTTTCTTCTTTTTCTTCTCTTTGTCTTGGCTCCATCATACTCTGTCTCATCAACAGGAAGTGATGCAAGCACCTTGAGGCCTGTTCTGGTCTCCATATCATCTGCATTAGAAATTGTATCGTCAAGCATATATCCAAGTACAACTATGCCGGCAGCAAGAATCAGTCCGAGTACAGCTCCTATAACTGTATTCTTAAGGATATTATTATTCACCGGTGTCTTTGAAGCATATGCTGTCTGGATAATCTTTGGCTGTGACTGTTCCATATTGTCAGCGATATACTGTGATGAAACCTTTGCAATCTCATCTGCCACTGTTTTTGAAGCTTCTAAATCAGTGTCTGTAACCACAATCTTGAGCACACGTGTATCTGTCGGATTCTCTATTGAAACCCTCTTGCTGAGCTGCTCATATGTCTCGTCCATATCCAGATTGTCAATTACCTGTGATAAAACTGTCCTGCCTGTGATAACGTACTCATAGTCGTTTGTCAGACTCGAGCCTACCTGAATATCAGCAAGACTGGTGATAGATGTTGACTTGGTCAGTACATACATCTCTGCAGATGCCTCATACTCCGGTACAAAAGTAATCTTGGAGTATAATCCAAATACTGCTGCAAGAAGCACCATTGATGCCACAAGTGCCTTCCAATGCTTCACTAATTCGTGAAACAGCGCTAATAAATCGATTTCAATTTCCTGATCTCTTATTGGTTCGTTGTTTCCATTTTCCTACCCTTTACATATTGTAACATTATTTTTCGGTTTAATCCTATGTTATATTACTACACTTCATTTCTTTTGTCTATTTTTAGAAGTCACAAAAAAATTATTAAGAATATGTCATATTTTGTAAATAATTATGCAATATAATAGAAAAGTGCCGTTTCCGGCACTTTCTTTGTTGTATTTTCATTTGCTATATTTTATTTGTTCCTGTTCTATTGTTGCTGTTCTAGTTCTGCTGTGGCTGTTCTGATGGTTCAGTCGGTGCCACCGGCTGTGGTTGTGGTTTTGAATTTACTGTAACGGTTATTGAACTGCTTGCGCTATTCCAGCCTGCCATTTCACCTGCTATAGCTGTAATCTGTACGCTACCAGCCCTGTAAATGGTCACATTTCCGGCGCCATCTACTGACGCAATCGAAGGATCACTTGACTGGTAAGAAAGCGCTGCTCCGTTTGAAGCACTTGCTCCGAGAGAAAATGGTGCATCTCCCTCTGTTACAGTTTTATTACCGCAACCTATTGTCACAGATGGTGTCTGGTTTGGCTGTGGCTTTGCATTTACAGTGATTGTAATTGTCTTGCTGCCGGCCTTATAGCTTGTAGTAGCCTCAGACTTGACAGTGATTGTTGCAGTTCCGACACCTGCTATCGTCACATTACCGTTCTCATCCACTCTCACTACACCATTATTATCACTTGAGTATGTGAGCTTTGCATTATCCTCTGCTGTCACACCGAGATTGAATGCTCCGTCGCCCTCTGTCACATTATAAGAGTCAGCTCCGCCAAGACTCTGTGCTTTGCCGGCCACCTTGTCAACACCACCATATACAATTACTTTTTCATCTAATGTTACATTCTCATATAGCTTCTTTGCAGCTGAATAAGGCATATTTATGCAGCCATGGCTGCCGCTGTACAGGTAGATATTTCCACCGAAAGTACTTCTCCACGAAGCATCATGGAAGCCAATTCCACCATTGAATGGTATAAAGAAATTAACCCATGACTTATATCCGTCTCCCCTTAAGTATCTATCCTTATCTCTTGAGAAAATAGAATACACTCCGGTAGGTGTTCCGTGTCCTTTTGAAATACATCCTGTAACACACTGACTTGATACAACAAGCTCTCCATTTTTGTATACATATACCATCTGGTTGGTAAGATCCACTTCACAGTAATTGCCACCATATGTGACATATTCACCTGTTTCTTCTTCCTTTGCCTCACTGTAAACTGCTTCCACTGTTGCAGACTTTTTATTGTTTATTGCCTCAGCAATCGCCTCATACAGCTTGTTTCCATCTACAGTCTGTCCTGATGATGCTACAGGCACATTTATTATACTTCCGCCTGTTGTCTTAAACTGTCCTGTTTTCTTCTTTGACACATCATGCTTTTTGGCTAGCTCTGTACAATATGTAGCCATATTCTCGCCATCAAGCGAAACTGACAATCCGTCATTGTCCACTATAAGCCACTGGGCTATCTGATCCTTTCCTACAGCCTCTGTAGCAGCTTCACCTGTTGCCGGTGTGAAATTACATGTCACCGTCACATCAAGATATGCATTGGCTTCTTTTAATGCATTCTTTACCTGCTCGCTGTCCGTAGCCTTTTCTCCATCAACATATCCTGTTGCAGATGTAAGCTCTACCTTATCCTTCAGCTCCTTTACAGCGCTTGTCAGATTTGCAGCTGCATTGTCATATACAGGTGCATCTCCCGATACACCGTCAACACCCTCAAATTGTCCTGCATCTGCATTGTAGGCTATTGTAGCGCGATATGGCACAATTGATCTTATATCAAAGGTCTGTGTGTCTGTCGCAGCCTTCTTTTGTTCGTCATCATTTGCATCTGTATCCTTATCACTCTGAGCCGCAGCATCAGACTGTGACTGCGTTTTTGCAGTGATATAAGAGTCTACAAGAGCCGTCTCCAGCTCATCAGACTTGTCCATTTTAAAAAGCTTCACCTGCTTTTCCGGTTCCTTATCCTTATTGGCCGCATTTATCAGTTCCTGAAGATCTGCTTTGTCATTGTACTTGAGTCCCAAATCCTCAGCTGTCATATCAAATGATGCATCGTCAAGCTTCACTGATATCTTATACTTGCCTACAGCGGTCTTTATGGCTTTCTTTGCCTCGTCAGCAGTCATTCCACCTACATCAACTGATGCAAGCTTGTACTTTTCAGGGAATGTCTTGTATGCTTTCTTTCCACAGCCTGCCATGCCCAACGCCATAAACACACAGGCCAAAACTACCAGGAGTTTTATACTTTTCTCTTCATCTTTATCCTCTTTATCTTAATTTTTATATTATTCTCACAGTACCATATTTTATCACTTTCTTATATATGCCTCAAGTGAGATTTGTCACATATTTTTATCGCAATTTACCATTTTATTCATCATAATGCAGATAAAGATCCGGATTTCTCCAGACCCTTAAATCAATTGTTTCTTAAACTTGCTATAAAACCATGCTACGATTGGAAAAGCTTTAAAATCAGTTTTTCTAATGAGCCATATCTGCTTCCTGCTGCACGCCCGGTACACTCCCGGGTGCTCCTCACGCAGCATCTCGTCAAACTTCTTCATATGCTCAACGTTCCTTGTATCATTGCCCTTTGCCAGAAATATCTGGTACTCATCATCGACTGCCTCGGCTATGCCGCGCTCAAGGTACTGCTTCTTGTAGGTCTGCAGATTGCCGTGCACGTTGTTGTACTCAAACAATGCATCAAGCACCTTAAGGTGCTGGTCATGACGCTTGATCATCATCTTTATGTCCACGCTCTGACCACTCCTTCCAAGTCTGTACTGATACAGCGGCAGAGGTGAAAACGTGATGCTTGTGCAGTATGGTATAGGGTAGAGTATATACTCCTGGTCCTCGTAGAAGCAGTGCTCATCCACACGAATATCATTCTTCTGCAATACATCAGTACGGATGGTCATGGAATGTATAGTGATCAGCGGGTCCATGACTGCCTCAGCAAAGCCCCACTCCCTGTTGTAGTGATAAGAGTTGGACACTGCCTTTCTGCGCTTTGTGACCTTCTTTGTCCTATCATCCACCAGGTTGAAGTCATTGGATATGACATCCGAGTGCGTGTGCTTCAAAAGCTGTACAAATTGTGGCAAAAGGCTCTTGTCCAGCCAGTCATCACCATCCACCACCTTGAAATACTTTCCTGTTGCACGCGGTATCGCATAGTTGATGGTAGATCCATGGCCTCCGTTCTCCTTGGAGAGCACCTTGAAGCTGTATGGATATTTCTGCTCGTAGGTATGTGCCAGGCTGGCTGTGGAATCTGTGGAACCATCATCCACTATGAGTATCTCCAGACTTCTGAGCACAGACAAATCTATAAACGAGTCAAGACAGTTCTTTATATACTTTTCAACATTGTAAGCCGGAACGACTATGGTTAAAAGCTTCTCCATATATATGTTTCTCCATGTATACCTGTTTCCTTGTGTACTACTCTCCGAGTCCATCCTTGATGTACTGTATAAGGTGTTCAAGTGCCTCACTCTCATCCTCGCCATTGCAGATAAGCTCTATCTCATCGCCTGACTTTATGCATGCTCCAAGCACTGAAAGTACACTCTTTGCATTAGCTACATTTTTCTCGTCATATATAAATGTTACCTTTGATTTAAATTTCATTGCCTCTTTGCAGAGATTGCCGGCCGGACGTAAATGTAATCCGGTAGGATTCTTGATTATTATTTTTTTGTGCTACCACTTTTATTACCTCTTTTCGGTTATATATCTATCAATGTGATGAACTGTCAGAGCCGTTATTTCCGGTGTTTCCTGACGATGTGCTGCCCGATGACGATGAACCGCCTGTGCCGGTATCGCCTGTTGTTGAGCCCGAGGCTGTTCCTGTACCATCAGTTCCCGTTGTGCCGCCTCCGTCACCTTCCCTTCCGATAACTATCTGAACCTTTATCTCGCCCCATGTGTACTTGGTCTCATCCAGATTTGGCTTTACCGTCACTGTATGTGTACCTGTACCAAGGCCTGTCACATCAATTTTCCCCTTCAGTGTAGTTCCCGAAAGTGTATCTATATCAGACTGGGTGCCGCTTACTATGACACTGCTCTTATCTGTTACAAATGTAAGCGTATATCCCTCTTCCAGTCCGTCATATGTGATATTGGAACTGTTCAGCGTCATGGTTGAAGTCGCATTTGTTTCAATCTTTATATCTATACTGAGCTTTGCCTTGGATGAGTTCACTATAAAAACTCCATCCGGCAGATATCCTGTCAGGTCAACAGATGTACTTATATCGTCTGTTGCGCCCGATATATCGATTGGGCCCACATCTATAGATGTGATATTGTTCAATGCTTCTGCATTACCCTTGAGCATTACAGACTCCTCTGATAGGTCTACTCCGAGCACGCTCTTTCCACCTGCCGGTGAGCCTGTCGTAGTACACTTGATAGGTACCTCCTTGGTACTTAAGACATCAACTGTCACTGCTATAGACTGATACTGGCTATCCACATCAAGCTTTGATATATCTATCTCATCGCCATTATCATCAATCAGAGTGAGATCACCGCGATCAGTTATCTGATTATCTGATATTATGGTATTGTCATCGACCTTTATATTTACATTGGCCGATGCTATAGTTGAAACAATGGACTCAGGACCTCCGATCTTTACTACCTTTGGATTTGCCTGTGGCTTGTTTCCAAGTGCTTTCGCACCTGAGAGACTTCCATCCAATGATACCTTTACCTCAAACTGCTTCTGCATATATTTTTCAACCGAAAGCGGGAGCATATGGTCTCCACCGTTGAAGGTAATCGAATGTCTGTACTTGGTGCATCCAATATCAACCTTTACGCTTGCCTTATTCGTATCATCCTTATCTACTATGATATTTGCAAGGTCGACATTTGCGTAAAAATCAGAATCATCAAGCTCGTTCAGATAGCTTCTCTTGCCTGATACCGAAAAGCTGATGGTCTTTTCCGAATCCTTGATGGTAGGCCATAGCCCCTTGTCAACAACCGAATCACGGCCTGTGACGGTGACTGTTGTGGTAAATGTCTTTGTCTTGACCGGGTCATTGAGATTGTAGACCACAAGCCAGAGTATAAATGCAAATGCTATCGCAAGTATTTTAAAGCCTATATTATTTGTGAAGGTTTTTAGAAGCTTCTTTCCCATTCTTAAACCTCCTTTTAATTAATTCAAACTTACCCGGCTCCCTATGTCTGTTCTGCAGGAGCTTAAGCTGTGTGCGTAGATGATCGGCATCTATATCATGCTCAATCTGCCCCTTGTATGCTGTAGAAACTGCTCCTGTCTCCTCTGAAACTATGATGGTAAGCGAATCACTTACCTCGCTGACTCCGACCGCTGCACGGTGTCTGGTTCCCAAATCCTTCGAGAGTGACAGGCTGTCTGATAGCGGAAGGTAACATGTAGCTGACACCACACGGTTTCCACGCACGATAACCGCTCCGTCATGAAGCGGTGTGTTTTTCTCAAAAATATTGATGAGGAGCTGACTTGTAAGTATGGCATCCACATCTATTCCTGTTCTGATATACTCTCCTAGATTTATCTCATCCTCCATGACTATTAGCGCTCCTGTCTTTACTCTGCCCATCGCAAAGCATGCACGCACCAGCTCATCGATTGTCTTGTCGGAGAATTTCTCAATCTCGCCTCTGCCGGTATTGAAAAAATCACCCAAAAAGGTCTTTCCACCAATATTCTCCAAGGCATTTCGAAGCTCAGGCTGAAAAATAACAACAAGTGCCACGAGACCTATATTAAAGAGTTTCTCAGCAAGCCAAAGTATTGTATCCATCTGGAACAATGCTGCAACAAGCACAAACAACAGTATGATAATAAGGCCCTTGAACAGATTCCATGCCCTCGTGGTCTTTATCCACAAAAGTATATGATAGAAGAGCACTGAAATAATAAGTATCTCTATAATGTCTATCACACCGATTTTGATGCCCGGCACATTTGTGAATGTAAGGAACTGATCCTTGAAGCGTATCAATACACCACTCACATTATCCATAGCGCCCTCCTTTCTCTTATACTATGTAACTATTTGTCATCCTCAAATATATTTTCGTCTATTTCGAGATCTTTTGCAATAGCCTCTTTGCTGATATTTTCCTGATTATGTCTCGGAATCTTCTTTCCAAGGCTTCCTGTATTGCCAAAGTGCTTTACAACCTTTTCCTCCTTGGCAATCATCTTCTTTGGAACTGCCTTGACGTAATAGTAATATTCATCATCCTCAAATTGTACGTTTTCTGTACGTGCATAGTCAAGATTCATAAATATAAACTGTATGACAACACCTGCAAAAATAGCTACTACAGTGCTGAGCACAAGCCAGATTATCTTCTCCGGCAGTCCGAGCACCAGATAAGCAACAACAAGTGCAACCAACTGTATGAGCCCTCCTGCTATGGTAGCAACAGTCCATGAATTGTTGATTTTCAATCGTCTGACCTGATACACCACCAGCGTGGTGATAACAAAGATTGCCATAACTATAAACATCTCTTTGTTGTCAAGAAGCTGTCCCATTGTCACATTGAGCTTTGTAGTGCTCTGCCCCTTTTTATCTACCACCTCTGCAAGCGCTGATGCATTCTGTCTGATTCCGTCAAGGAAATAGTACAGCAGTGTGCCACATATTATTGCAACAACCGAATAAGCTCTTCTTAAAAGACCTGCTGCAACCGGCACAACAGATGGTATGTGAAGCTGAAAGCATATAGGTGTGAGTATCACAAGCATGCCATCCTTCGGTGCAAAACGAAAATAGACAAAATACAGTACTAAAAGAAGTACAAATGTGATAGCAAAAACCTCTATGGACAGCGCATACATATCTAAAAGTATCATAATCGAAGCAATCCAGAGTATTGCATTCACCGGAAGCAGTGCACACACAAGCGCTAAAAGCAGTGCCACAAGCATCGAGCTGATTTTCGCCATATAGCCGATATTCAAATCTATTGTTATAAATGCGATAAATGCAACGGCAAATCTCACAACCGGAAGTATAAAGTGCTCATACTCACCGCAAAATTTGACTGCCTTATCCTTAATTTCCAGTAACTTGTTCATAAAGCCTCCCTAACGCTTAATCTTTTCCTCACGGGAATATATTCTGCCCACTGCCTTCAGGTGATTTGCGTATTTGCGCACTTCTCTTCTGCCGGCCTTATATCTTGCAGTATACACCACAATTGTGACAAAAATGTAAACCGCCATAAATGCAATATACAGTATGCCTATTGTGACACCCATTGCCTTAAAATCAAGCTTATTGATTCTGTCCAAAAGCTCTGCTGCATTGACAGCAACCCACATCACAACAAGCCCTGCAAATGCGAATGTACCTGTAAAGAAGCTTTTTAAGCCCTCTTTCCATATATAGTCCCATCCGTAATAGCTTGCGGACTGCTTCTGCACACGGCTGTCATCGCTTTTGCTGTCACAAAGAGCAATATTAAACAGTTCCCTTACTTTTTCTTCGTTTATCATAAATCATCCTCTTACCTGTTACTTGATATATCTCATACGGTTTTTGTCATCCTGCTGCCACAGCTGCCTATCCTGGCTCTTTGGTGTGTCAAGGGCACTGCGTAGTGTGTTTGTGAGCTTAGTCTTGCACTCATCACAAAATCTACCTGTACGTATCATCCTTCCACAGTTCTCGCATGGTATACCATATGATGAATCCGGTGAAAACGAAAGCCTTTCCTCACGTATCCACCTATTTATCTGCTTCATGGATGTATCGGTCTCCTTGGCCACTGTCTCAACCGGCACATTTGGATTATCCTCAACAAATCTCTTTACTATATCAAATTTCTCATCCATTTTTTTCTGGCAGTTCGGGCAGTACTGCTCATCTGACAGTACATTAAATATTCTGCCACAGCCCTTACAATTAGATATTCTCATCTGATAAAACCCTCCTAACTTCCCTGTCCTATGCAAATACACAGCACATATACACGGCCAGGACATTTCTTTGCTATCTCATGCCCAATCGACTCTGCCGTACTGCCTGTAGTATATATATCATCTACTATTAGTATTTGGTCATATTGTACAATACTATCCGCCACTTGAAAAGCCCCCTCGAGACAATTTCTGCGTTCAACATACCCCATTGTCTTGAGTGGACTGGTATTTTTCACTCTGCGCACAAGCCCTTTTGCCATCCTTATGCCTGTTTTTTTCAGACAATGCCCTTGCAAAACACTCTGCCTGATTGTAGCCTCTCTGGCGCATTTTTTTACGGTGCATCGGCACCGGAATAATAACATCTATCCCACAGCTTAGTATCCAGTCCGAATATCTTTCCACTGCTGTCTGTGCAAAATAAGCCGCATACTCACGTCTGTTTGAATACTTGAACCTGTACATGGTCTGCTTTATGCTGCCCTTGTATGCAAAAAGCGCCTTGCCCTGCCTGTAGCTGTCATCCTCCCGCATCTGCCTGTGATGCTCGAGTGCCCGTGCGCAGTCGTCACAATACTCTCTTCGCTCAGACAAAACCGGCTTCCCGCAACGCATACACTGTGGCTGCTCAACCGGAAAGAGCTTTTCACAGCATCTGCTGTGTATATATCTCTCAACCGGACCAATTATACCATCACATACCGGACAGCGCGGTGGAAATACCAGATTGATTACACCTCTCCCAATATCCTTTATTTTGTTCACTAATCCCCCTGACTGTAATATTCCCATTTGTAACAATATTAACAAAAAAGCGACAATACATTCCTGCAATGCAGGGACATATCATCGCCCTCACGGCTGCCTGTTATAAAACGTATATTCTAGAATTCTTCATCTCTCTTGCCTGCAAGGAACTCTACATACTTTCCTGTACCGATAGCAACACATGTCATAGGCTGCTCTGCAGTCATTGTATTGATGCCTGTCTTTTCCTCGATAAGCTCCTCAAGACCTCTGAGCAGTGAACCGCCTCCTGTAAGCACGATTCCTCTGTCTGCGACATCGGCTGCAAGCTCCGGTGGAGTCTTTTCAAGCACTGAGTGCACTGCCTCAACTATCTGAAGAGTTGCCTCACGAAGTGCTTCCTCTGTCTCCTCTGAGCTGACTGTAATAGTCCTTGGAAGTCCTGTTACAAGGTTTCTTCCTCTTACCTCAATTGTCTCCGGCTGTGGGAGAGGGTAGCATGTACCAATCTTGATTTTGATATCCTCAGCTGTTCTCTCTCCGATGAGAAGGTTATGCTTCTTTCTCATGTATCTGACAATTGCCTCATCAAAATCATCTCCGGCTATCTTGATAGATGTGCTGACTACCGAACCACCGAGTGAGATAACTGCTATATCTGATGTACCGCCTCCGATATCTACTATCATATTTCCGCATGGCTTTGAAATATCAATACCTGCACCGATTGCAGCTGCGATTGGCTCCTCGATAATCTTAACATCTCTGGCTCCTGCTGCAAATGTAGCATCCTCAACGGCCTTCTTCTCAACCTCTGTAACACCACTTGGCACACATACGCTCACGAGCGGCTTTCTGAAGCTTTTCTTACCAAGCGCCTTCTGGATGAAGTGCTTGATCATCTTCTCTGTAACTGTATAATCTGAGATAACACCCTGACGCAGCGGTCTGACTGCAACGATATTACCCGGTGTCCTTCCGAGCATGAGGCGTGCTTCCTCTCCGATTGCCTTAATCTTGTTGGTGTCCCTGTCAAAGGCTACTACTGAAGGCTCCTTTAACACAACACCCTTTCCTTTTATATAAACAAGTATACTTGCTGTTCCTAAATCGATTCCGATATCTGATCCGACCATTTTAATAGCCCCTTTCCTGCCATATCTTTAAATTTACACATACACTCTCTTATTATATACAATAAATCCCATTTTTCAAACTTTTTTTTGAAAAAGGTCATATTTAATAAAATTTTAAAGTTTATCCTTGTCTTTTTCCAGATATGGTTTCAAAAACCGGCCTGTATATGACTGTTTTACCTCGCATATCTCCTCAGGTGTGCCCTGCGCTATGACGGTTCCGCCGCCGTCTCCGCCCTCAGGTCCCATATCTATGATATAGTCAGCTGTCTTTATCACGTCGAGGTTGTGCTCGATAACAACTACAGTATTGCCTCCGTCCGAGAGCCTGCGCAGTATCTCCACAAGCTTGTGTACATCTGCAAAGTGCAGCCCCGTAGTAGGCTCATCAAGTATATATATGGTCTTTCCGGTGCTCTTTCTGCTAAGCTCTGTGGCAAGCTTGATACGCTGTGCCTCACCACCCGAAAGCTCTGTGGACGGCTGTCCCAGCTTCACGTAGGATAGTCCGACATCATAGAGCGACTGGATTTTGTTCTGGATCTTTGGCACATTTTTGAAAAACTCAAGTGCCTCCTCCACTGTCATATCAAGAACATCGTATATGCTCTTGCCCTTGTACTTTACATCGAGTGTCTCCCTGTTATATCGTTTGCCTCCACAGACCTCACACGGCACATATACATCAGGCAGGAAATGCATCTCTATCTTAAGGATTCCATCGCCGCCGCAGGCCTCACACCGACCGCCCTTTACATTGAAACTGAAACGGCCCTTTTTATAGCCCTTTGCCTTGGCATCGGGTGTTGATGCAAACAGGTCTCTTATCATGTCAAACACACCTGTATATGTGGCAGGATTAGAGCGGGGTGTACGGCCTATCGGTGACTGGTCGATGTCTATGACCTTGTCAAGCTGTTCAAGACCATCTATACCGTCATGGTCACCTGCGATACACCTGGCTCTGTTTAAGGATTTGGCCAGATGCTTGTAGAGTATCTCATTGGTCAATGAGCTCTTTCCCGAGCCCGACACGCCTGTAACACAGGTCATGATACCAAGAGGTATCTGCACATCAATATTTTTCAGGTTATTCTCCCTGGCTCCTCTTATCGTGATATATCCGCTTGGCTTGCGCCTCTCCTGTGGCACCGGTATCTTTATTTTACCACTCAAATATGCTCCTGTGAGTGATTTTTTGCACTTTATAATGTCCTTTAACGAGCCTGCTGCCACTATCTCCCCGCCGTGCGAGCCTGCTCCCGGCCCTACATCCACGATATAATCCGCTGCGCGCATGGTATCCTCATCATGCTCCACCACTATGAGCGTATTTCCCAGATTCTTAAGATTCATAAGTGCGCCAAGCAGCTTGTCGTTATCCCTCTGATGCAGTCCGATACTTGGCTCATCAAGTATATATGCCACACCTACAAGTCCTGAGCCTATCTGCGTGGCAAGCCTGATTCGCTGGGCTTCCCCGCCTGAAAGACTTGCCGTGCCGCGGGTAAGGGTGAGGTAATCAAGGCCGACTTGCTGCAAAAAGCCAACTCTCGCACGGATTTCCTTTAGTATCTGGTCTCCTATATAGTGTTGCTGCTCTGTAAGCTCTATATCAGCAAGGAACTTCACAAGCTCCTTCACAGACATGGAGGTCATCTCATATATGTTCTTGTCCGCAACCGTAACGGCAAGTGACGACGGCTTAAGTCTCTGCCCCTTACAGCTCGTACACGGAGTAATGCGCATAAACTGCTCATACTCTGCCTTTGCCGTATCAGAAAAGGTCTCCTTGTATCGGCGCTCAACATTGTCCACAAGGCCGTTCCATACAAGGTCATAGACGCCTTCGCCTCTCTGACCCTTGTATCTGACCTTGAGCACTCTGCCGTCTCCACCGTAAAAAGCAGTTTTTCATATCTGCAGATAAATCATCAATCGGTGTGTCGAGAGGAAGCCCATAGCCCTCATGCAGCGCACGAAGTGTCGCATAGGTATAGCTCTTTGGGTCTGTACATGACTGCCACCCCATCACCTGTATGGCACCCTCTGATATGGAAAGCGATGCATCCGGCACCATAAGCTGCGGGTCAAACTCCATCTTGTAGCCGAGTCCGTAGCAGGTCGGACATGCTCCGAACGGATTGTTGAAGGAGAAGCTTCTCGGCTCAACCTCATCTATGCTTATGCCACAGTCAGGGCACGCAAAGTTCTGGGAAAAGGTCATCTGTTCGCCATCCACAATATCAACTATGGCATTGCCCTCTGTCAGTTCAAATACATTTTCAAGTGAATCAGTAAGCCTCTTTTCTATGCCCGGCTTTACAACCAAACGGTCTACAACAATATCAATATTGTGCTTTATATTTTTCTCCATTGGGATATCCTCGGAGAGCTCATACATGCTGCCATCTACAATCACACGCACATATCCGCTCTTTTTGGCTCTCTCGAACAGCTTCTGGTGCTCACCCTTGCGGCCTCTGACCACCGGTGCAAGAAGCTGGATACGGGTGCGCTCAGGCAGTGCCATAACAGTATCCACCATCTGGTCTATAGTCTGCTTTGTAATGGCACGCCCGCACTTCGGACAGTGTGGTATTCCAATTCTGGCATAAAGCAGTCTGAAGTAATCATATATCTCCGTGACCGTTCCGACAGTTGAACGCGGGTTCTTGTTGGTGGATTTCTGGTCAATGGAAATGGCAGGCGGAAGTCCCTCTATAGACTCCACATTCGGCTTCTCCATCTGTCCTAAAAACTGACGCGCATACGATGAAAGTGACTCCATGTACCTGCGTTGCCCCTCAGCATATATGGTATCAAATGCCAGTGATGACTTGCCGGAGCCTGAAAGCCCTGTAAAAACAACAAACTCATCTCTCGGGATGTCAAGACTGACGCACTTTAGATTGTGTTCGCTGGCACCTCGTATTTTGATGTATTTTCTTCTTTTTTTGCCATAATTTGTGTTCCTCCAAATTGCTTCCGGATGTTATAAGCTTTTATTTTACGTCTCTCAATGTGTTTTTAAGCATAATAAGCTTATCCCTGTACTCAGCAGCCGCCTCGAAATTGAGCTCTGCCGCTGCTTTTTTCATCTTTTTCTCTATATCTGCGATATGCTTCTCAAGCTCTTTTTTGCTCATTGACTCCGGATCTTTGTCAAGAGCATTCTCATCGGCCGCTACCTTCTTTGAGATAGCTATGAGATCACGCACGGATTTCTGTATAGTCTGTGGCGTGATGCCGTGAGCCTCATTGTACTCTTCCTGTACCTTTCTACGACGCTTTGTCTCGTCAATTGCGACACGCATGGAGTCTGTAATCTTGTCAGCGTACATGATAACATGGCCCTCACTGTTACGTGCGGCACGTCCTATCGTCTGTATAAGTGAGGTCTCTGAACGAAGGAAGCCTTCCTTATCCGCATCGAGTATGGCAACAAGTGTAATCTCCGGGATATCAAGGCCCTCCCTGAGCAGATTGATACCGACGAGCACGTCAAATACGTCAAGACGCAGGTCACGTATTATCTCCGCTCTCTCAAGTGTATCTATATCTGAATGCAGGTACTTTACCCTGATTCCAAGCTCTGCCATATAGTTTGTGAGATCCTCAGCCATACGCTTTGTGAGTGTCGTGATAAGCACCTTGTGATGGTTTGCAGTCTCCTTATTGACCTCTGATACAAGGTCATCAATCTGTCCCTCGACAGGGCGCACTGATATTTCCGGATCCAAAAGTCCTGTCGGTCTGATAATCTGCTCCGCACGAAGCAGCTCATGCTCATTCTCATACTTATTAGGAGTGGCTGAGACAAAGAGCATCTGGTCTATTTTACCCTCGAACTCCTCGAAATTGAGAGGTCTGTTGTCAAGGGCCGAGGGCAGTCTGAAGCCATAGTCCACAAGAGTGGTCTTTCTGGAGCGGTCACCCGCATACATACCGCCTATCTGTGGAATCGTGATATGTGACTCATCCACGATTATGAGAAAATCATCCGGGAAGAAATCTATGAGTGTCATAGGAGGCTCCCCCGGCTTTGCAAAGTTCAGATGCCTCGTATAGTTCTCAATTCCTGAGCAGAAGCCTGTCTCTCTCATCATCTCTATGTCAAAATTGGTCCTCTCTGCTATTCGCTGAGCCTCTATGAGCTTGTCCTCGCCTTTAAAATACTTCACACGCTCATCAAGCTCTTTCTCTATATTGAGGCAGGCCTCATTTATCTTCTCCTGCGAAACTACATAGTGAGATGCAGGGAAGATCATCGTATGCTCAAGCGAGCACTTTACCTCGCCGGTCAGCACATCAATCTCCACTATCCGATCTATCTCATCACCGAAAAACTCAACTCTGATTGCCGTATCATCGGCATTTGCCGGAAATATATCAAGCACATCCCCATGCACTCTGAAGGTGCCTCGGTGAAAATCCATATCATTCCTGGTGTACTGTAAATCTATGAGAGCCCTCGCGAGATCATCCCTGTCCCTCTCCTGCCCCGGGCGCAGCGAAATACTCATGCCTGTCCACTCATCAGGACTTCCAAGTCCGTATATGCAGGAAACCGATGCCACGACAATGACATCCTTTCGCTCTGTGAGCGCTGCCGTGGCTGAAAGCCTGAGCTTATCTATCTCATCATTTACAGAGGAATCCTTGGCTATGTACGTATCAGACTGCGGCACATATGCCTCAGGCTGGTAATAGTCGTAGTAGGAGACGAAATACTCTACTGCATTCTCAGGGAAAAACTCCTTCATCTCACCATAGAGCTGCCCCGCCAGTGTCTTATTGTGCGATATGATAAGTGTAGGCTTATTGAGTGCTGCAATGACATTGGCCATGGTAAAGGTCTTGCCGGAGCCGGTAACTCCAAGTAAGGTCTCAAACTGGTTGCCCTCCTTAAATCCCTTCACAAGCTGCTCTATTGCCTGCGGCTGGTCGCCGGTCGGCTTGTATTTTGAATGCAGTTTAAATTCCATAACGCACGCTTCCTCCAAAAAAATCTTAAATACTGCTTTTGTAAAATTATAAAAAGACAAAGTCAATCATTTATAGTATGCACTTATGTGCTTTATTTTACTACAAAAAATCGACTTTGTCCACAATTTTAGAACATTCGTTCTTGTTTATTTATTTTATGTTACTGTTCACACCTAACAGTGTGACCAGCAACGATTACAGCCATTTAAAATTTACTTCACACGTCCACAGCACTGCTTATATTTCTTGCCACTGCCGCATGGACATGGGTCATTCGGATATACCTTGGCTGTTGCACGGCGCTTTGGTGCATTCTGTGCTGACTCATCCTTGTTTGTGCCCGAAATCTTTGCAACCTGCTCTCGCTCAACCTTCTGCTCAACCTGTACATGATACAGCAGTCTGACAGTATCCTCCTGGATAGCTGAAATCATGTCGTCAAACATATCAAAGCCTGCCATCTTGTACTCTACGATTGGATCTTTCTGTCCATATGCCTGTAAGCCGATTCCCTGACGAAGCTGTGCCATATCATCGATGTGATCCATCCACTTTCTGTCGATTACACGAAGAAGCACGACACGCTCAATCTCTCTGAACTGCTCAGGCTCAGGGAATTCTGTCTCCTTCTGCTCATAAAGCATAACAGCCTTTTCCTTTAAGTACTGCTTAAGCTGCTTTGCATTCTTGATTGACTCAATATCCTCTTTTGTAATCGGATCAAGCGGAATGACCGGAAGCACAAGCTCGTTGAGCTCTACAAGATCCCAGTCAGCTCTGTCAATTTCCTCGGAAATACATCTGTCGACAGACTTCTCAACCTGCTCCTGAACCATCTTAAGGATAGCATCACGCATGTTGTCACCGTTAAGCACCTTCATACGCTCGCTGTAGATAATCTCTCTCTGGTCATTGTCCACTTGGTCATACTCGAGAAGATTTTTACGAATACCAAAGTTGTTGGCCTCGATTTTCTCCTGAGCCTTCTCGATAGCAGATGTGAGCATCTTATGCTGGATCTGCTCGCCCTCCGGTACTCCGAGAGCATTGAAAACGCCCATCAGACGCTCTGAACCGAAAAGTCTCATGAGGTCATCCTCGAGTGAGATGAAGAACTGTGACTCACCCGGATCTCCCTGACGTCCTGCACGTCCACGGAGCTGATTGTCTATACGTCTTGACTCATGGCGTTCTGTACCGATAATCTTAAGACCTCCGGCAGCCTTTGCCTCATCGTCAAGCTTGATATCGGTACCACGGCCTGCCATGTTGGTTGCTATTGTAACTGCACCGTGCTGTCCTGCAAGTGCAACAATCTCTGCCTCTTTCTCATGGAACTTGGCATTTAATACTGTGTGAGGGATTCCCTCTCTCTTGAGCATGCCGCTCAAAAGCTCTGATGTCTCGATGGTGATTGTACCTACAAGAACAGGCTGTCCCTTTTCATGTGCCTCTTTAACCGCATCCACAACTGCCTTGAACTTTTCCTTTTTGGTAGCGTATACAGCATCCTGCAAATCAATACGTGCTACCGGCTTATTTGTAGGTATCTCGACAACATCCATGCCGTAGATATCACGGAACTCTTTCTCCTCTGTGAGAGCTGTACCTGTCATACCGGCCTTCTTGTCAAACTTATTGAAGAAGTTCTGGAATGTGATTGTGGCAAGCGTCTTGCTCTCTCTCTTGACCTTTACATGCTCCTTTGCCTCGATAGCCTGATGCAATCCGTCAGAATAACGACGACCCGGCATGATACGTCCGGTAAACTCATCTACGATAAGCACCTCATCATCCTTTACCACATAGTCCTGATCTTTGAACATGAGGTTGTGCGCACGAAGCGCAAGTATGATATTGTGCTGGATTTCAAGATTCTCCGGATCTGCAAGGTTCTCGATATGGAAGAACTGTTCTACCTTTTTCACACCATCCTGTGTAAGGTTTACGACCTTGTCCTTCTCATTTACGATGAAATCACCGGTCTCGTCCTGGACAATGCCCATGATGGCATCCATCTTTGAATACTCAGGAACATCCTCACCACGCTTCATCTGTGTAGCCAGGATATCGCATGCCTCGTAAAGTCTTGTCGACTTACCACTCTGTCCTGAAATGATAAGAGGTGTACGTGCCTCATCGATAAGCACTGAATCGACCTCATCAATAATAGCATAGTGGAGGCCTCTCTGAACAAGCTGTTCCTTGTAAATAACCATGTTGTCACGCAGGTAATCGAATCCAAGCTCATTGTTTGTGATATATGTAATATCGCAGCCGTAAGCCTCCCTACGCTCGTCATTGTCCATGCCGCCAAGCACCACGCCGACCTTAAGACCTAAGAACTCATGAACCTGTCCCATCCACTCAGCATCACGCTTTGCAAGGTAATCATTGACTGTGACAATGCACACTCCCTTGCCCTCAAGTGCATTAAGGTATGCAGGAAGTGTAGAAACAAGTGTCTTACCTTCACCGGTACGCATCTCTGCAATACGTCCCTGATGTAAAATAATACCACCGATTATCTGTACTCTATAATGTTCCATGCCAAGCACACGCTTAGCAGCCTCTCTTACTGTAGCAAATGCCTCCGGAAGAATATCATCAAGTGTTGCTCCGTCCTCCAGACGCTTTTTAAACTCCCTTGTCTTATCCTTTAATTCTTCATCGGAAAGCTTTCCCATTGCTTCCTTATATGACTCAACCTTGTCAGCAATCGGGTAAATTCTCTTAAGCTCTCTCTCGCTGTGAGAACCAAAGATTTTTGATAATGCGCTCATATTTTTCTCCTATAACTTCAAATTGCCCTTGTACAGGCTCACAATAGTGTTATTGTAACACTTTGAGGATGATTGCACAACCTAAAGGGATGAATGTTTTGTAAACATTTTATAAAAATATTTTTGGGAGTGTCGAGATTTAATGGGGGGGCTTCGCGCGTGGGAGGCTGTGAGGTCCGGGGGAGCACACAGTATATTCCTCATAAAAAAATATGAAGTCAGCCACGGCTTTTTGCCCGGACAGGCTGTGTTTTGGTGATAGTGCTTCATGCTATTTGAGTTTATGGAACACCGTGGCAGTTCATATTTTTTATTCTGAACACACTGTGTACTTCCCGGATCCACTTTGTTGTGCGCGAAGCATGGCAGAATTATTTTTTTAATTCAAAAGCTCTCCTTATGGGAGAGCTTTTGGAGCTACATGTTTATTTGGAGCTACATGTTTATATACGGAAGCTATTTTACTGGTTATTTCATTACTTTTGGGCTTCATATGCTTCACGGCATGCTTTTGCGAGCTGGTCGCCGCAGGATGTATTCTTAAATCCACATTTAATTCCACCGATTTTTTCCTCTACCTGGGCAACTGTGAGTCCTTCAACGAGCTTTGGGATAGCCTTAAGATTTCCGTTGCAGCCTCCTGTAAACTTTACGTTATGTACTACATCGCCATCGAGGTCAAGCTCAATCTGTGTTGAACAGGTTCCTTTTGTTTTGTAAATATATGACATATTTTATCCTCCTGTGTTTTCAGTTTTTTTGTGTATACATGATTATAACATATATTTTTACATCTTTACTATGTTTTTTCACATTTTCCAACTCAGTTTTTCAATTCAGAAGTTACTGTTCACAACTAACAGTGTGACCGGCAACGATTCAGATTCATAAATCTTATTTATTTACTATTTACGCCATAACGTAAGGGACGATTCGCGCGAGCACCGCGGTGGGCTGCATACACTCCGGAGTCCGCGAATAGCGAAGCTGCTTAGATACTGTCGAATTATGCGCATGATACACAGAAATGCCGAGGCAAGGAGAAATCGAGCCATGGATGACGAGTTTCGACGGTTTCGTCCTCCTATGAAAGCCTATAAGGCATAATTCATACAGTATCTTAGCTGCGCAGTGTAAAGGACACCGGAGTGTATACAGCCCGCCGCGGTGCCCGCAAGCAGCGTCCCGTACTACTAACACTACAATACTACAGTCTCAATGAAGCAATATCCCCCACTCTAGAGGATTACCGGCTGGATCTGTCGTCCGGCCATCACTTCATTTATTGTGCCGACAACCTGTTTTCCATCACACACGAGTGAATTCGGTTTCTTCACACAGTCATCCTGCCCAAACGGCACAAAATAAATATTTTTCATATTCATCAGCTTTCCGATATTCTTAAAGTTGATGCCGAGCGCATCATTTGTGGAAATCCCGATAACAAGCGGTCTGCCGTTTCTCAGATGAGCCTTTGCCGCGAGAAGGACCGGTGTATCCACTATGCCGTTTGCAAGCTTTGCCGCTGTGTTGCCAGTGCATGGGTAAATCACCATCACGTCAAACAGCTTTCCCGGGCCGACACGCTCTGCCTCCTGCAGTGTCCTGATGCCCTCATCCCCTGTGATTTCGGAGATAGTATGCATAAAGTCTCCCGCCTTTCCAAAGCGTGTGTTCATCATCTGTGCATTATAGGAATATACAGGTGTCACATGTGTGAAGCTATCCACAAGCCTCTTTGCAACATCCTTAGTCTTTTCAAAACTACAGAAGGAGCCTGTAATTCCCATTCCTACGGTGCAATCCGAAATAACCATAAGCCCTCCGTCATACCTTTTCTTTTCATACAGTCATAAAGTATTTTTGCACCGGTTTTCGGACAGTATATGCCCGGAAGGCCGAGCGCATGCGTACAGTTTATCTGATACCTCTTACAGGCCTCAAAATCACAGCCGCCGGGCTTAGATGCAATGTCTATAATTATCGCATCTTTTTGCAAAATCATGATTAAACTTTCATCTATAACCCTATCCGGTACTGTATTTATGAGAAACAGTGTTTCGAAACAGGCCTTGGCAGGATCATTAAAATTCACCGTTTCATATCCCAGTTCAGCGGCCTCATGCCTTGCCTGTTTTCTCCTTGCCATCACCATGACACGGGCTCCCATAGCAGAAAAAACGCGGGCAATTGCCTTTCCGCATTTTCCAAACCCGCTCACAAGTACCTTTGAGCCGTATATACCATGTATGCTTTTTTGTATTGCTATGGACGCAGTGGCCTCGGCCGTAACAATGGCATTCTGCTCTATGACAGTTTCATCTCTCATAAAGTCACAGCCCCTGTCAATACCGGGAAAGCACTCCGGCATCATGCCGCCCCACACTGCAATATTGTTAATTATTATATTATGTTTTAATTTTTCTATATCACTATTTATAAGCTTAAGCTTTGAAAACGGTGTAGGAAACACAATATTCCCAACACGCTCATAATCGATCCCGCCGCTGTTTCTGCAATCTGTCTGTTCTCCTCCCAGCATATCAGCGAGGTACTTTTGCCTCTGATCCGTAACATATATTATAGTGTCTTTTTGCATAATAACTTCTTCCTTTCGCTATAATATATGCGCATTTTCAGCTTATGTGAGGGTATTTTGTTTTCTCGCTTAAAGCTTCCTCATAAAGCTTTTTCAAAGCTTTACCTATTCAAAAAAATACAGAGCCTGGCATATATTCCGACAAGCCCTGTATTTTTTATAAATTCTACATTTAATTTTTAAATTATCCTATTCAATTCCGGTTTCAACGGATAATCTCTCCGTAGTTTATTACAGCTGTGTGACAACAAAAATATCGTAGATGGCTTTTATTGCCTTGTCAAAGTCATCATTGCTTACACCGATGATGATATTGAGCTCTGATGAACCCTGATCAATCATGCGCACATTGATATTGGCATGTGCAAGTGCAGAGAAAATCCTGCCGGCTGTACCACGGTTTGACTTCATGCCACGGCCAACAACAGCGATAAGCGCGAGGTCTGACTCGAGGTCAATGATATCAGGATGAGCAAGTCTTCTGATTGAGCTGATAACCTGCTGCTCCTTGCCCTCAAACTCTGCCTGATGTACGAATACTGTCATAGTATCGATACCTGATGGCATATGCTCTATAGAGATACCGTTCTCCTCAAATGCCTGGAGAGCCTTTCTACAGAAGCCCACCTCTGAGTTCATCTTGTCCTTATCGATATTTACCGCAACAAATCCCTTCTTTCCGGCGATACCTGTGATGGTATAATCAGGCTTTTGGCATGTGCTCTCAACGATGAGAGTACCAGGTGCTTCCGGGTCGTTTGTATTTCTGATATTGATTGGGATGCCGGCCTTTCTTACAGGGAAAACAGCATCCTCGTGGAGCACTGATGCTCCCATGTATGAAAGCTCTCTGAGCTCTCTGTATGTAACAACCTTGATTGGCTGTGGATTGTCTATAATTCTAGGATCAGCTACGAGACAGCCTGAAACATCTGTCCAGTTCTCGTACATGCTGGCACGGCATGCCTTTGACACGATTGAACCAGTGATATCCGAACCACCTCTTGAGAAGGTGACTACCTTTCCATCAGGTCCTGCTCCGTAAAAGCCCGGAATAACTGCCTTTTCTGTCTGCTCAAGCTTCTTTGAGAGCACCTTGTCTGTCTTTTCCGCGTCAAAATTGCCATTCTCATCAAAGAAGATGACTGTTGCCGAATCTATAAACTCATATCCGAGATAGTTTGCCATGATGATTCCGTTTAAGTACTCACCACGTGAGGCTGCATAATCTACGCCTGCTTTTGCCTTGAAATTCTCAGCTATAATCTTGAACTCCTCATCAAGTGCCAGCTTTAAATGAAGACCATTTATGATTGAATCATATCTGTCCTTGATTTTTCTGAGCATAACCTTGAAATCCTGATCATTCTCAGCCAGATCATAGCATGCATAAAGCATATCTGTTACCTTTGTGTCTTTGGAATTTCTCTTTCCCGGTGCACTCGGCACAACATATTTTCTTGACTCATCGCTTCTTATGATGTCGCCAACCTTTGTGAACTGCTCTGCACTGGCGAGCGAGCTGCCGCCAAACTTTACTACCTTTACCATTTGTCTATTTTTCCTCTGCTTCCTATATAAATAACTGTATTAGCCAATATTATACCGCTTTGATAAATCATTCGTCAATACTCAATATAGTCAACATCCAACTTCATAACATCGTGTTCTTTGTCAAATGTGATGATACCGTATGATGGCATGCAGCCCCACAGCGGTGCACCGATACTTCCCGGATTCATCATCGCAAGACCATTATGCTTATCATAAAACAGCTTGTGTGTATGTCCAAAGAGCGCCAGTTCTGCCCCGACTTCCTTCGCATGAAGCTCCAGATGCATATATGACATCTTTACTCCATATGTATGTCCATGGCACATGAGTACCTTATAGCCATCGATATCAATAAGTCTCTCTGTATCTCCCCGTGAAAAATCACAGTTTCCCGGCACATTGACCATGGTTATATGAGGGAACTCTCTCCTAAGGGCATCCGCATCCACAACGCAGTCTCCCAGATGAAGTATCATATCAGGCTCCTCTCTTTTGACTGCCCGAATCATATTTCCCACATTACCATGTGAATCACTCAGTACCAAAACTCTCTTCATGCGCGTCTCTCCTATATCTTGTTTTACGTATCCATCCAGAGCCACCTTGAGAACAAGAAAATCTGCCGCTTACATGCGAGCATGACGCATCAGCTTTTTTTGTTCTCAATGGTTCTGAATAGTTACCTTTTTTATATATTATCATAAGTTTTCCGCGTGTAAAATATTTTTTTCTTTATATACGCAAAAAAGCTCCATGCCGACTTCATTGTCAGCCCGGAGCTTTTAATCTTTAATTTTAACTATGCAAGCCTCTTCCACTGCTTGCTGCACTTATAATAAGAATAGAACATACATCTTTCTGCCTGCTCGCATCTGACCGGTGCACTCTCGATATTGCACTGGCAGTTTACAATGGCATCTGCTTTTCCCTTACATGAACCCTTTATCATTACATCATCTAAAACTTCGTCTGACATTCTCTTTCTCCTCACATTTGTTTGATAGTATATTTACCTGTTACAATATTGATATATTTTATTATTTTTCTCTGTACGGGCTATGCTTTACGTACTCTTACCATCGGCTTAAATACTAACATCTTGTCCGCAACAGTTGTGATTATACTATATATTGTATTTTAAATCCATATGTCATTTCTAACAAAACAAATGATTTTTTATGTCACATTTTTCACTTGACGAATTTCATTTTCATGTTCAAGCCCAAAAATCAAGGATATCTGAGTAAAACTTTTCCAAGGTATCATCATCCGCATTAAATATCTCGTGCTTTGAATCAGGATAGACCTTCTTAATGCCCTGAGGCAGCTTCGCAATAAATTCATCCTCAGCGGTATTTGAAACCAGAGTATCCTTTCCTGCCTGACATAACAGCACCGGTATTTTAATTTCCTGTGCATGCTTCTTTATATATTTGGATGCCTTGCGCCCTGCCCTGCACCATCTGTAGGTGGCGCCATTTGTACGATAGCGTTCCTCCTCCACCTTGCACTTGTATATGTAGTCATAGCGCGCCTTTGACAGACAACAGCTCGATTCAAAATCATACTCATCCGTATACTGTGTCTGGCTCGGCAGATATTTATCTTTCCAGTTAAGCACACTTGCGACAAACAGTATCGCCTCCACGGCAAAATGTGAAAAATTGCCATAAAGCATCTCTATCATAGGGCTTGAAAGTACTGCCTTTGTAAATACCTCAGGATGCTTCTCAAGATAAAGGGCAGCTATCGCGCCTCCCATAGAATGACCGTACAGGTAAAGCGGTCTGCGCCCCTCACGCTTCATCACAATCTCGCGGATAAACATATCAAGGTCACTCACATAATCGTCAAAACTGTTTACAGTGACCATGCTCATATCTGATACACTTCTTTCCGAAAAGCCGTGTCCGCGATGCTCCACCATATATACAGAGTATCCGGCCTTTGCGAAATAGTAAATCATCTCATAATATTTAGGCATACACTCTGTAAATCCATGTGATATGACTATGGCAGCCTTTGGTACAGGTGTCGTCACATAGCCGTAATGTATGCGTGTGCCATCTGCACTCTTCATATAGCCATCTTCAAAATTAAGCCTGATAAAAGGTAATACATATCTTGTTAATTCCTCATTATATTTTTCTTCTGTAATAATCATAGCATTCCTCACTTTTGGTATTTGATATTTTGTAAGTAACTATATCTCAATCCGGTCAATAAGATTCAGGTCATATTTTCTGACTATATCAAGTGCCTTTTCATAGCTTTCCACATCACATATATTGTCCACTGTATGTGCATCAAGCCCAAGTATCACTTTGTTGCCGATGTCATGCGGTATACACCAGAAGCGCTCTGTCGGATAGTGCTTTCCTGCACTGATACCAAGCATGTTTATCTCAAGCGGTATGTTAAGCTCCTTAAGTGCCTTGCACATCCTCGTCATCTCCCATTCGTAGACAGAATCAAGTCCCTGATAATTTATTAAATCAGGATGTGCTAAATAGCTGTACATGCCTGTTTTCATGCCCTCTATAACAGTATCCACATACTCGCGTATACGACTCTCATCATCTGTCGGTGTGCCTGTATACGGGCCTGTCTGCTCTGATTTCATAAAATGCTGGCCCATTATCATGTAATCACAGCCAAGCCTGTCAAACATAGCCTTCTGCTCCTTGAAAAACTCCGGTATGTACTCCGCCTCAAAGCCAACGTAGAGCTTTATGTCGGATGCATACTCCTTCCCAAGCTCCCTGATGGCATACACATACTCCGGTGCCTGCTCCATCGTCATCCGGATGCCCGACACATAGCCATCCTTAAAGGGGCACGGCACATGGTCTGAAAAGCCAAGCTCTGCGATGCCCATTCTGATAGCCGCCTCTATATATTCGCGCTCGCTGCCATATGCATGCTGGCACCTATAGGTGTGCGTATGGTAGTTTGCCTTTAAAAATCCCGTCATTACTTAAAGCTCCAAAAATCTATCTCTTATTGCTGTTCAAACAGCTATTCAAATACTACAATAAAATCAATTTTATCACTTTTTGTACTTTATTACAATCTCATATTTTTGGGACTTTTTTCTCTATGAAATATATATGCGTTATGTTATAATCCATTGATATATGATAGTCATAATAATTCTATCCACCACACAATCATAAATGAGGGGCAAAATACCTTTTGACCCTCATATCATTATATTTTTATATACGGAGGAAATAATGTTCAAAAAAGGAGTGGTTCCCTCCCAGGGACTGAGAATTATCATCGTCGGATGCGGCAAGGTAGGCCGTACTCTCGTTGAGCAGCTTGGCAAGGAGGGGCACGACATAACAATTGTCGACAAAAACAGAGAGAGGATTTCCCAGGTATCCAATATCTATGATGTAATGGGTATTGCAGGAAACGGTGCCAGCTACAAGATACTGCAGGAAGCCGGTATTGATGATGCCGACTTAATCATCGCAGTCACAGGCTCTGATGAGCTGAATCTGCTATGCTGTACCATTGCCACACAGGTCGGCAACTGTGCTGCTATAGCCAGAGTCAGAACGCCTGAATACAGCCAGGAGGCCAAATATCTGCGCGACAAGCTTGGTCTTGCACTCATTATCAACCCTGAGCTTGAGGCAGCTATTGAGATGGCTCATATTCTTCATCTGCCGTCCAGCCTTGAGGTGACAAACTTTGCTCACGGTCAGGCACAGCTCATCAAGTATGAGATTCCCGAGGGCAGCATCCTCGACGGAACAAAGCTCATGGATCTGGGCACCAGACACCATGCCAACATACTTATCGGTGCAGTCGAGAGAGATGATGAGGTCACTATCCCATCAGGTGATTTTGTGCTCCGCAAGGGCGACAAGCTGTCATTTGTCGGCGAACGCAGACATACAAAGGAATTTTTCAGCCACATCGGAGTCAATACACACAGCGTAAAAAATACACTGATTATCGGAGGCGGCAAAGCCGCATATTACCTGGCAAAGCAGCTCATATCACGAGGCATAAAGGTCAAAATAATCGAAAATAGCTTCGAGCGCTGTGAGGAGCTTTCCATACTGCTTCCGGATGCTGTCATCATAAACGGTGACGGAACAGAACAGGCACTCTTAAAGGAAGAGGGCATAGAGACCTGCCAGTCATTTGTACCTCTTACCGGTATAGACGAGGAAAACATCATGCTTACGCTCTATGCCAAGCAGGTTTCCAATGCAAAGGTCATAACAAAGCTTAATCGTATAACTTTTACCAATGTCATAAACAGCCTGGACCTTGGCAGTGTAATCTCGCCAAAATACATCACCTCAGAAGCCATAATTGCCTATGTCCGTGCAAAGAAAAACTCTATGAACTGCAATATAGAGACTCTCTACCACATGTACGACTCAAGAGTTGAAGCAATTGAGTTCTTTGTATCAGAAAACTCAAATGTGACAGACATACCGCTTCGAGACCTAAAGCTCAAAAAGCATCTGCTCATCTGCTTCATCAACCGAAACGGCAAAATTATCATCCCTACAGGTAATGACTGCATACAAAAAAATGATACTGTCATGATTATAACAACCAATACCGGCTTTACGAATCTTCAGGATATTATGGAATAGTGGGGGAATGATATGAACACTTCAGTAATTCGATATCTTTTGGGATATATTTTAAAGCTTGAAGGCTTTTTGCTGCTTCTGCCATGTATTGTTGCCGGTATTTATTATGAAAAAAGCGGCATCTACTTTTTGATTGTTGCACTCATAAGCATAGCTATCGGTTTTATTTTTTCGGCTAAAAAACCGAGGGATTTTACCTTTTACCTGAAGGAGGGCTGTGCAACAACCGCACTGGGCTGGGTCGTACTGAGTATATTCGGCTGTCTGCCGTTTTACATATCAGGAGAGATTCCAAGCTTCACAGATGCTCTTTTTGAGACCATCTCCGGCTTCACCACGACAGGAGCGAGCATCCTGCCTGAGGTAGAATCACTCTCATATTGCATGAATTTCTGGCGCTGCTTTACGCACTGGATTGGCGGTATGGGTGTGCTTGTTTTTCTTCTGGCAATCATCCCGCTTTCAGGCGGCAGCAATATCAACCTGATGCGCGCAGAAAGCCCCGGGCCTTCAGTTGGAAAGCTCGTTCCAAAGATGAAGCATACCGCCAGGCTTTTATACATAATATACTTTGGTCTTACGACTATGGAGATTATTTTCCTGCTTTTCGGGAAAATGCCTCTTTACGATGCCATCTGTACCTCTCTTGGCACAGCCGGAACAGGAGGCTTTGGTATCAAAAACGACAGCTTTTGTGGCTACAATGTTTATCTGCAATGGGTTGTTACCATATTTATGATACTTTTCGGTGTCAATTTCAACGCTTACTACCTGCTTTTCTTCGGTCACATCCGTGACGCACTTAAGGTGGAGGAGGTCAGATACTATTTCGGTATCATAATAGCATCCGTTATAGTCATAAGCGTGAATATCGCACATATGTGTACCGGTGTGTTTGACGCAGTCACAAAGGCAGCGTTTCAGGTTGGCTCAATCATCACGACAACCGGATTCTCGAGCACCGATTTCGACAGATGGCCTGAGCTTTCAAAGACACTGCTTGTGCTTTTGATGTTCATTGGCGCATGTGCAGGAAGCACAGGCGGAGGTATCAAGGTATCGCGTATTGTCATCGCTGTAAAGACAATAGGCAAGGAGTTAAATGGCTACATTCATCCAAAGAGTGTGAAAAAGCTCACCTTTGAGCACAAGCCTGTAGACCATGATGTTATCAGGTCAATAAATGTTTATTTCATGACGTACGCCGTCATTTTTATTGTTTCACTGCTGCTTGTTTCCGTTGAAAACTATGATTTCACTACCAATTTCACGGCTGTCGCAGCTACATATAACAATATCGGACCTGGTCTTTCTCTGGTCGGTCCGACATGCAATTTCGGCTTTTTTAATAATTTTTCCAAATATATACTGATGTTTGACATGCTTGCCGGAAGACTCGAGCTGTTTCCACTGCTCATCCTCTTCCATCCGTCAATCTGGAAGGAATTATTTATTCAAGCAGATAAAAAGTAAAAGGGAATAGAAAGGAGAAACAAAATGTTCGCATGTAAAAATTGCGGTGGAAATGTGAAGTTTGACATCAAATCAGGCCAGTTAGCCTGTGAATACTGTCATTCACTTTTCGACCCTTACGCGTACGAGGACAAAACCTCTGACGCCGAGGTCCAGAAGGACTTCGAAGCAACCATTTTCACATGCCCTCAGTGCGGAGGAGAAATCCTGAGCACAGACGATACCGCAGCAGGCTTCTGCAGCTTCTGCGGTGCATCAACTGTGCTCTACAGCCGCATGCAAAAGGAGCACAAGCCGGCTTATATCATACCATTTGCAAAGAGCAAGGATGACTGTAAGCAGGCCTACATGAGCCTAATGAAAAAGGCTATTTTCGCGCCAAAGGAGCTTAAGGATCCTAAGTTTATCGACGGATTCAGAGGTATCTACATGCCTTACTGGACATATTATGTAACCCAGAAGGCTCCTATTTCACTTCCGGCGAAAAAATCCCACCGTTCAGGAGATTACATCATTACAGACCATTTCAGGCTAGAGGGAGATCTCGATGCCTACTACAAAGGCCTGTCCTACGATGCATCTTCATCATTTGATGACAGCATCAGCGAAAAACTCGCGCCATATGATGTGAAGAATATGAAGCGCTTTACACCGGCATTCTTAAGTGGGTTTTACGCTGATACAGCTGATTTACCATCAACGATTTACGCAAGTGACGCAATGGATGTCGCCTGCACAAACACAGTAAGCGAAATAAGTAAAGAGCCTGCCTTTACCGGCTTGTCAGTCGACAGTGACTCCGCGACTCTTTCGCCTTTAAGTCTTGGCGCTACTGTAAAAGAGACAGATTACTCGATGTTTCCGGTATGGTTTTTGTCATACCGCAATAAGGATCGTGTGGCATATGCCACAGTAAACGGCCAGACAGGCAAGGTTGTTGCAGATCTGCCTATATCTGTCGGTAAATTCCTGCTAGGCTCACTAATTGTGGCAATTCCGGTATACATTTTATTATGTCTGCTGACGGTTCTCACTCCCGGAATGACTCTCACCATAGTCGGTGTGCTTGCGATTATCGCAAATATCTGTTACTCACAGGAGCTGACCATGATTGCTGTAAAGGAAGCCGGTACCGAGGATAAGGGCCGTATCGCAAAGGAACAGCCGGAGGCACTTGGTGCAATCAACAACCGCAGACGCCTTAAGGCTGCAAAAAAGGCCACAAAAACCATAAAGAAAAAGACAAACACATCGTTTGTAGCTTACTTTATACTTTTTATATTTGTCATTCAATTTGTTCCTGCTCTGTTTGCAATCATTGCAGGTATCGGAGGCAGCTTTGGCAATGCAGACGGCAGCCTGATTTTATTTGTTATTTTGACCATCATATCATTTATTTTTTCAATCAGAGCCTTCTCAAGCTTTGACAGGATGCCCGGACACAAGGGCGTTGCCGGACTCATCTTTGGCATGGTATCCATGCTTATTGGCGATGCTGTTCTTTTGTTCCAGCCGGTGCTCGATGCATGGTATTATGGCGCAGCTTTTATCATCATCGCCTCAGTGCTTATCACACTGATTAATGTCATCCGCGCATTCAATGTGCTTACAACGCGCAAGCTGCCACAGTTTGCCACACATAAGGGAGGTGATGACCGTGCATAGAAATAATTATAAAAATCCTTTTTTGCATTGTATAAAATGCAGGTGTTCAGCTTTGTTTACATTATTTTTGCTTGTAACAGTCCTTGTTTTGAGCAGCTCATCAAATGTATATGCCACTGAGACAGCCACAAATTACAATCTAAGCGGCACAAACAAGTCTACCGGCTACGAGTACATCCTTGAGGACTCTGCCAATTTCATTGACGATGCCGTAAAAGGCAAGCTCATCTCACAGATGAAAAAGACAACCGAATACTGCAACATAGCTGTTGTCACCACTACCTCACATCCTTACGGAAGCACTGAAAGCTATGCAGTCAATACCTTTGAAGGCTATTCGGAACCGTGCAAACGGTGTCATTTTTGTAATAGACAGAGATTTAAACGAGATTTATCTGGCTTGTGAGGGAAGCACGCAGAGAACCATCCCGAACTCAAAATGTAACTCCATCTGTGACAACACTTATATATATGCCACCTCGAGTCATGATTACGACTATTTCACCTGCTGCATGGAAACAATAGACCAGGTCAACACAGTCCTCGCAGGCGGACATATATCACAGCCTCTCAGATACATTTCGAGCATCTTTATCGCTCTCGCTGCCGGCATGATTTTTTGCTTTGTATATGCATTATCCCTGTCAAAGGGCCGCAAGGCTAAGAGCAACGAGCTCATGGGTGCAGCATTTACAAAGGTAGAGATTCAAAATGCACGCGCACGCTTTATGAACCAGACAAGACACTACAGTCCACAAAGCTCAGGCTCAAGTGGCGGTCACAGCGGTGGTGGAGGTCATAGTGGCGGCAGTCACAGTGGTGGCGGTCACAGTGGTGGCGGTCACCACATCTAACCTCTGATTTTGATAAATACAATACCATCATCAGCCCCGGCAAATGCCGGGGTTGTTTTATTAACAAAAAAACAACTAAAAAAATCTCAATTTGTGATTGTTTTTAGTACAAATATACTATATAATATTCGTAGTATTTTGAATTGTTTTTAGAGTAGACTTATTTAGTTTTGGGGCAAAAATGATTAAACGCAGATATATGAGAACACGACAATTGAAACCCGGCATGATTATTGATCAGGTCATCAAGGATCCTACCGGCCGTAACCTGGTGGTACAGGGCTCAGCTATCGATGATTATATCATCTCTTCGCTGCTTAAGCTCGGTATAATGTCAGTATACATCCGCGAGGGAAGTGCTGATCCTGACGATCCGGATGCCATACTGTCTCCAAAGGCTGCCGCCATGGTCAAACAGCTGCGTACGGACGACCGTTCCAAGGTCACCTTAAGCGACAGTGTCAGACAGCGTGTATCAACCGGTGTCCAGTACATCTTCAACAACACTAACTCCGAGGAGCTAACACAGGCAACAAACCAGATTGCAGACTCACTCATGGAGGCCATCAATGAAAACGATGCCATAGCTGTCGATATCAGTTCCATAAAAACAAGCGATGAGTACACCTTCAAGCACAGTGTGGATGTGGCCACTATTTCAATGATTCTTGCCAAGCAGATGAAGCTGCCTGACAACGAAATCCACGACATAGGTGTTTCCGGCCTGCTGCACGATATAGGCAAGACAATGATCCCCAATGAGATTCTAAACAAGCCGGGCAGGCTCACGGACGATGAGTTTAATATCATGAAAAAACATTCCCTGTACGGCTACAATATGCTAAAAGACCGAAAGGATTTAAACAACTCTATACTGATGGGAGTACTGCAGCACCACGAACGCATTGACGGAACCGGATATCCACTCGGCTTTGATGCACCCAAGATCTGTCAGTTTGCAAAGATCCTGTCTGTCGCAGATGTCTATGATGCGCTTGTCACAAAGCGTCCGTACAAGGATGCCTTCTCACAGCGCGATGCAGTTGAGATGCTTATGTCCATGACAAACCAGCTTGATATAGGTGTCATGCGTGCTTTCATGAGCAGTATGATTCTATATCCTGTTGATTCAATTGTACAGCTTAGCAATGGTGAAAAGGCAAGAGTTGTAAAAAACAGTGAGTACTACATTCTCCGACCAACTGTTGTCGGCGTCGATTCCGGCAGAGTATACAATCTGGGCGATGATTTGAAGTGCGCAAATATTATTATACTTTAGACATAATGATTTGAGCCACCTTAAGAATAAAAAAGCTGATGCGTCATGCTTACATGCAGGCATCAGCTTTTTGTTCTAAATGGTTTTATAGTTATTAATAGCTTGCAAAAATAAAAAGCCCTCAGCACTATGTACTGAGGGCTTTTTGTTTTAGTCAGTCCGTACGGGAATCGAACCCGTGTTTCCGCCGTGAGAGGGCGGCGTCTTAACCGCTTGACCAACGAACCGTGTATTATAATACCACGATCAATCGGATAATGCAAGCCTTTTTTT
>ENA-OQKK01000071-OQKK01000071.1-human-gut-metagenome-genome-assembly--contig:-NODE-71-length-36361-cov-3.680852_pt1 | contig 36361 bp, 26 predicted proteins | sample MGYA00242648_ERZ504797 | MGnify/ENA primary metagenome ERZ504797 (study PRJEB26092, sample SAMD00036412) | human gut metagenome | host: Homo sapiens | study: EMG produced TPA metagenomics assembly of... | reverse complement strand
TACTAAACGAAAAATTGTACTTTTTTTAAAAAAAAGTTTTTTCCGATAAAAACAACTATCTTTGTACACAAGGAAAACAGTTATTATACTATGAATCATACCGTGGAAGACTTGTCTTTGTTTAATGCTCTCCGACAGGGGGATGGTAATTCTTTTGACCATTTATTCAGAAGGTACTATCCTATGCTGTGTGCCTATGCTCACCGCTTGGTGTCGCTGGAAGATGCCGAAGAGATTGTTCAGGAGGTGATGTTATGGCTGTGGGAGAATCGTGGGGATTTGATAATCGAGTCTTCATTGAATCAGTATTTGTTCAAAATGACTTATCGGAGGGTCTTGAACCACTTGACGCGGGAACAGGTGAAAACCAAGGCGGAAGCTGCCTTTTATGAGCGGACACAGGCGGCATTGTGTGAAGTGGACTATGGTCGTTTTGAGGAATTGGACCGGAAAATAAAGGAGGCGATGGCTGCTCTGCCCGACAGTTATCGGGAAGCCTTTGTGATGCATCGCTTTAAGGAACTGAGTTATAAAGAAATTGCTGAAGTGCTGGATGTGTCGCCACAGACGGTGGCTTACCGCATCCAGCAGGCATTGAAGCTGCTTCGTGTTTCCTTAAAGGATTACTTGCCTATGCTGGTATGGCTGGTGGGCTGAAAAGTACCTCTTCCTGAGTTTCCCTTGTTTTTTCCTTCAAATCCTTCAGCCCCTTCGCAAACGCCCGTCAATAAAGAAAAGCGGCTGAAGGATTTCCTCCCGGAATTCCTTCAGCCTAGTGTAGAAGTTTCAGCTCTTTATGGTTTGAGCTTCGTTTGTAGAAGTTTTCTATTATATTGTTTCGTTGTATATTTACTTTATTGTCAGGTCCGTGTCGTTTGTTGCCGATACGTTTTCCGTTTCGTTCTCTGGTTCGGGCAATTTCTCTTTTCCGTAGAATCCCGGCATCGGTTCATAGATGGGGTTGCGCGGAATGGAGATATTGCGCAGTTTTTTATCTTTCGCCAACTGAGCGATATAACGTCCCGCGGTAGCTCGTGTCAGTCCGCATAACGATTCAAACTTCCGGCGTGTCAGCACGCTGTTTGTCAGGAAGTATTCCGTCAGTGCTTCGTCTATACTCTCTTTGGTTACCGGCATGGAGTGCGGCTTGTATTTCGAACGCTCGGTCTTGACGTCGCTCAACTGATGCTTCAGGTATTTGTCCGCACGGAATGTCACCGATTTGAATTTCACCTTGTTGGCACGTGTGGAGCTTGGTGTCCGTGTCTCGGGGCAGGTAAGCGATATATGGAAATATCCTATCCCTTCGATATGTACCCGGGCACCGTCCTTCAAGTAGTAGGCCAGTTTCTCGCTGAGCGAGATAATGGTTGCCTTGATGTCCGCCACGGTGAGCGAGGAGCCGTACTGTATTTCCCGTGCCAGATAGTCGGTGTTGATGCGCTGCCAGTTTACTACACGGGCGTGATAGCGCTTCTTGCGCGTACCTATCGTATTGGGTGATTCATAAAATTCAAATTTGATAGCCATTCGCTTATTTGTTTTTATCCGGTTGTTTATGCTTTCTTGTACGGAAGAGTTTGCTGCAACTTCCTTTCAAGTTAATCGTTTCACTTTAGTGATGAAATCATATCACTTGAGTGATGAAGTTGTATCACTTAGGTGATGAAACTTCATCATTCTAGTGAAACGATTAACTTGACGGTGCAAAAGTATGAAATAATCTTGATAAAAACGAATAATTTCCCAGTTATTTTCGCTTAGTCACTTTTTTGCGGTAGTGTGGGGTAAATGCTTGTAAAAGGGCATTTTGAGTGTTATCTTTGTGATATTACACAACCCCAAATAATGAAAAAGGATGAAAAAATTAGTGGAAAAATTACTGAGTTGGTGCAAAAAGAGTATGAAAATGAAGATGTGTCTGGGAAAAAGCACGGCTCCGGTTACCGGGCAGTCGGTGGGGCAAACCGGAAATGCGGAAGGGGTGTTGCCTTCAACGGCTACGGAAACGGTGGATGATATTGTTCTTCCAGCGGCTGTCGAAACAGCTGGTATGGCAGAAACTATCGATGAAAAGGCGGTTTCTGGTAAATTGGGACGCAAGAAGCCGGAGAATATGCTGGTGGCCTTGCAGTGCTTTTTGACCGCACGGTATGATTTCCGTTACAATCTTCTCACCGAACAGACGGAGTATCGTGGGAAAGAGATGCCGGATGAAGAGTATGCCATGGTGGCTCAACGTGATTTGAATACATTCTGCCTGGAGGCGCGTACCGGTGGCATCAACTGCTGGGATAAGGATGTGAGCCGTCTGCTCCATTCCAGAAAGGTGGAAAACTATCATCCTTTTCTGCATTATATGAGCCACTTGCCTCAATGGGACGGGGTGGATCGTGTTACTCCGCTGGCCGTGCGTATATCGCGTAAGCCGATGTGGGTGAAAGGGTTTCACCGTTGGATGCTGGGTGTTGCCGCCCAATGGCTGGGGCAGGCGCAGGATTGCGCCAATGCGGTGGCGCCTATGTTGGTGAGTCGTGAGCAGGGGAAGCGCAAGTCTTCTTTTTGCAAGATTTTGATGCCCAAGGAACTTACACCTTATTATATAGACAAGTTCGACCTGACGAGCGAGAGTGGATGTGAACAGAAACTTTCGCTTTTCGGACTGATCAATATGGATGAGTTCGACAAGTACCGTGCCGGGCAGATGCCTGCCTTGAAGAATCTGATGCAGATGACCACACTGACTTTCCGCAGGGCACATCGTCCGGCATTCAGTCATCTGCCCCGTATCGCCTCTTTCATCGGTACGTCCAATATGACGGACCTGCTGACTGATCCCACAGGAAGCCGCCGTTTCCTTTGTGCGGAAGTGGACGGCAAGATTGACTGCACACCGCCCGATCATGCGCAGCTGTTCGCCCAGCTGAAAGCGGAGCTGGCCGGAGGAGAGCGTTACTGGTTCTCGGAAGAGGAAGAAAAGGAGATACAGCACAGCAACCGGAATTTTTATAAAATGCCTGCCGAACAGGAATTGTTTTTGCGTTGTTTCCGGATGCCGCAGGAAGGGGAGTTGTCCAAGCCCTATACCACGACGGATTTGTTCAATTATTTGCAGAAACATTATCCGGCGGCCATGCGTGGGGTGACTCCGAACCGGTTGGGCAGGATGATGGTTGCATTAGGGATACAGCGTGTTCATACCGAGTATGGCAATGTGTACCGGCTGGTGAAGCTGAAGGATTCTTCCGCGGCCTGAAACTTTTTCCCGGTGTGATCCTTCAGCCGGAACGCCCTCCTGCAAAGGGTTTGCGGGAGGGCTGAAGCTTTTGAAGGATTTTTCAGGGGGAATCGTATAAGGAGAAATAAATGAAAAAGATTGCTTGGCGATTTGTTTGTTCGACTTTTTTAGTGGTGGTGTTTTTATCTATAAAAACATGGAAGTGACAGTTTACATATTTATTACATTGTTTCTTCTTGGGATTGTCCGGAAACGAGATACTCCAAGTTTCATGCTGCTCCGGGAGATACTTTGCAGTTGAAAGTTTCCTTCCGGTCGGACAGCATAGGGGTGTTTGTCCGTGAATTTCATATCTATGGCAACTTTTCCTTTTTGCCACTTGGTCTGACGGTGGAGGGCGATTGCATATAAGGCAAGCTCATAGCATATAAGAGAAAGAATTAACAGGATAATTTTGTTTTTATCGAAGGTTTATTGCTAACTTTTTCTTCATTTTCTTTTAGGGTAGTTTCTTCTTGAGTCGTTTCTAATAAAACAGCATAGAATATGAATCCTGAATTATTGCAAAAATATATAGCCGGAAATGCTACTGAAGCCGAAAAGCAGCGTGTGACCGAATGGATACAGGAAAATCCTGAGAACATGCGTGAATATATGGCACAACGGAAGTTGCATGACATGGCATTGTGGCGTACGGAACCTGTGGCGGAGGAGAATAGCCGGGAAAGGAAACATTTCTCGTTACGCGGAGTATGTATGGAAGCTGCCAAGATAGCAGCGGTATTGGCGATCGTCTTGTTGGGTACACATTATTGGACAGGAAAACATCAGGTACCGGAAGACAAAACATGGCAGTCTATTTATGTGCCGGCGGGCCAACGGGCGGAATTGATGTTGGCGGATGGTACGAAGGTTTGGTTGAACTCACGCAGTACCTTGACTTTCCCGGGAAGTTTCAAAGGGAATATCCGAAATGTGAAATTGGATGGTGAGGGTTACTTTGCGGTGACAAAGAATGTGGAACAGCCTTTTATTGTAGAGACGAACAAATGTAATGTGAAGGTGCTGGGTACAGAGTTCAATGTAATGGCTTATGCAGCGGATAGCGTATGGGAAACTTCTTTGTTGGAAGGTGCTGTAGAAATTTTAGTGCCCGGTTCGAATAACAGTGGAATGAGGCTGGAACCGAACATGATGGCCAGCTTGAAAGGCAACAGACTGGTGAAAGGACGCATCAAGGAGGTCGATTATTTTTGTGGCGTGAGGGCTTGCTTTGTTTCAATGATATATCCGTACGTGATATGATAGAGAAACTGAAACTGTATTATGGGGTGGATATTGTAGTAAATAATACCCGGATTCTAAAGAACCGTTATACAGGTAAATTCCGCACGAAAGATGGGGTGGAACACGTACTGAAAGTTTTTGAAACTCAAATAATAAGTTACTTATACAAAGAATGATGAGACAAATGTGATAACAATTAATTAACCCTTAAAAAGAATATGCCTATGAAATAACACACCTGGTCTAAAAAAGAAATGGGATAGTGCTGCAACACCATCCCATGGAATGTCAATGACGCATTGACAATTTTTTCTCAAATAATCTTAAGTTGAACCTAAAATTAGTAATGCAAATATATGAAAAATATTTTGTATCAGGAATCTATTGTAGAAATTAAACATTTATTCCGTATGATGAGAAACACACTCTTAGCCCTGTTTGTCTTTGCCGGAACAGCCTTTGCCACTGAGTCTTATTCTCAGACAATGAAGGTGACTGTTGTGGCGGATAACGTGTCAACAGGCAAGGTAATCAGTGAAATAGAAAAACAGACAGATTATCTGTTTGTGTATAATGTGAACGAGGTGAATCTGAAGCGCAATGTGAAGGTGAATGCGCAGAACAAATCTGTAGCCGAAGTGCTGAATAAGGTTTTTGAAGGTACTGATATTTATTATGCCATGGAGGGTAAGAATATCATGCTGATGAGTAAGGCGAAAGACGGGGAAGCTGCCCAACAGGCAAATAAAGTGACAGGTATTGTGAAAGATGCGAATGGCGAGCCGGTAATCGGTGCCAATGTAATGGTTAAAGGTCAGTCAATAGGTACGATAACAGATATAGATGGGCGGTTTGTGTTGGATGCCCCGAAAGAAGCCGTTTTACAGATTACGTATATCGGGTATGTTCTCAAGAAGTGAAAGTTTCTGGAAAGAGAGAAATTAATGTAGTATTGAAGGAAGATACAGAAACTCTTGATGAAGTGGTGGTGGTTGGATTTGGTACGCAAAAGAAAGTGAATCTGACAGGAGCTGTAGGACTTGCTACTGCTAAAGAATTAGAATCTCGTCCTGTGACTTCAGCTACACAAGCCTTACAGGATTGGTACCTGGTTTGCAGATATCAACAAGTACGGGTGAACTGGACAAGACCGCAGATATCAGTATCCGTGGTACAGGAACTATTGGTGAGGGTTCCAGCGGTGCACCTCTTATTCTAATTGATGGAATGGAAGGAGATTTGAATACAGTCAATCCTCAAGACATAGAAAATATTTCTGTATTGAAAGATGCTGCCGCATCATCCATCTATGGTTCCCGTGCCCCCTTCGGCGTAATTCTGGTGACTACCAAATCGGGCAAAAAAGGAAAGACTTCTGTAAACTATAACAATAGCTTCCGTATATCTACTCCTGTAAATATGCCGAAGATGATGGATTCCTACACTTTTGCAAACTTTATGAACGCCGGTTCGCTTAATCAGGGTGGTGGGCTTATCTTTACAGAAGACCTGATGCAGGATATGCTGGATTGGCAAGCTGCCGGAGGTGGAAGCACGGGGGGAGTAAAAGCTTCATCCAACGGTCAATGGGGTAAACCAGACTATGATCCATTTACAACAGCTTGGGCTAATACAAATTGGTATGATGAAGTTTACAAATCTTCAAGTTTTTCTCAAGAACATAACGTTAGTCTAAATGGAGGAAGTGATATTGTAGCTTATTATGCTTCTTTCAATTATTTGGATCAAGGAGGACTTTTGAAAGCTGGTGACGATGGACTTCATCGTTACAATGTAACAGCTAAAATCAATGCTGATTTGACTCAATGGTTAAAATTCAATTACAGTACCCGTTTTACTCGTAATGATGTATGGCGTCCTACCAGTTTCAACAGTTCTTTTTATGACCAGTTAGGAAGAGCTACTTGGCCCAATATGCCCGTAAAAGATCCCAATGGCTATTATACCAATAATGGTTGGACTAATCCAGTCCAAAATCTTGTTGAAGGTGGAAAACGTAATGCACAAACAGACCGTCTTTATCAACAAGCGTCTTTAGTAATTGAACCGATCAAAAATTGGATTACACATGTGGAGTTTAATTACAGTATAATGAACTCATCGGTAAAAGAAACTTCAATTCCTACTTATAATCATGATGTGGAAGGCAATTTAATAGATACTCATGGTACGTCTTATCTTTATCAAGATCAGACTAAAGAGAACTATCTGAACCTAAATATTTATAGTGAGTATTCCCAATCTTTTAATAATGCCCATAATGCAAAAGTTATGCTTGGCTTCCAGATAGAAGATATGAAACAGGAATTTTCTTCTACAAAAAAGTATGGTGTAATGATGGGGGGGATGCCTTATTTTGATGTCACAACCGGATTGGACGGACAAGGTAACCCCAAAGCGACAGAAGCGGGTGGAAATGGGAAAAGATGGAAAACGGCAGGTTTCTTCGGTCGCTTGAATTACGATTACCTGGGACGTTATTTGGCGGAAATCAATATGCGATATGACGGTTCTTCCCGTTTCCGTCGAGGAAGTCGCTGGCAATGGTCTCCTTCATTCTCTTTAGGCTGGAACATCGCTCAGGAAAAATTCTGGGAGTCGCTGACAGATATAGCCAACACATTAAAATTGCGTGTTTCTTACGGTGAATTGGGCAACCAGAATACTACAGCATGGTATCCTACCTATCGTGATATGATACTGAAGTCTTCTAATGGAACATGGTTGCAAGATGGAGTGAAGCCTAATACAGCAGAGCCGGGAAATTTGGTCAGCAATTCTTTGACTTGGGAAAAGGTTCGTACTTGGGATATCGGTTTTGATTATGGCTTTCTCAGTAATCGTTTGACAGGTAGTTTTGATTACTATATTCGTTATACGGATGGTATGGTAGGGCCTGCACCTGAACTCCCATCTATTTTGGGTACATCTGCTCCTAAAACCAACAATTGTAATTTAAGAACGAATGGATGGGAACTATCTATTGGATGGAGAGACCGTTTGAAAAACGGGTTTGGATATAGTGCTAATTTAACTCTTTCCGATGCTAAAACAATTGTTACCAGCTATCCGAGCAACGCAACAAATACTATCGGTTTGAACAAATACGTTGAAGGACGCGAAGTGGGCGAGATTTGGGGATTGGAAACAATAGGAATAGCAAAATCTGAAAATGAAATGCAAGCCCATCTCCTTTCCCTTCCTAATGGAGGACAGGATGCGATTGGTTCCAAATGGTCTGCCGGTGATATTATGTATCGTGATTTGAATGAAGATGGAAAAATATCTAAAAGTGCGGGTACATTGGATGATCATGGAGATTTGAAAGTAATAGGCAATAGTACTCCTAGATATTTCTTTGGTATTGACTTGAATGCTGATTGGAAAGGATTCGACATACGTTTATTCTTTCAAGGTGTAATGAAGCGTGATTTTTGGGGTACAAATAATTTCTGTGGTTATTTGTTTGGTGCTTATGGAACTCAAAGTATGTGGGGGGCTCGTGGACTTAAGGAACATGAGGATTATTTTCGTGCAGAGGATATAGGATTGTCAGGTCATACCATTCCTGCAAATCTTGACGCTTATTATCCTCGTCCTATTTTCTCCGAAGGAGGTAAGAACCAAGAAATTCAGACACGTTATTTGCAAGATGCATCCTATATCCGTTTAAAAAATTTCCAATTAGGTTATACTTTCCCAGCAAAATGGATGAAAAGTATGGGTTTGACCAGATGCCGTGTGTTTGTTTCCGGAGAAAATCTTTGGACCGGAACATCATTGTCTTCTTTGTTTGATCCGGAAACAATTAGTGGCGGTAATGGTGGTAATGCTTATCCGTTATCAAGCACCTGGTCTTTTGGCTTAAGTTTAACACTTTAATAATACGTATACAATGAAAACAAAACATATATTCTTATCTGTACTAATCGCTTCGGCAGGATTTGCATTTACTGCTTGCGATGACTATTTGGATGAAGTACCTGAAGCATCTATTTCCCCGGAAGTATATTTTACAGAGGCAACCCATATTCAAGCCTCTGCAGATAATTTGTACTCTGATATTCTTCCCTCTCACGGAACTGGAAATACATACGGCATCTACAAAGATGATGCAACAACGGACAATCAAATAGAAGTTACAGCTCCCAATCGTTTTACTTCCACTTTGTGGAAAGTGGACAATGCGGAAAACAGTAATTGGAACTTCGATAAAATATACAAGATCAATTTTGTATTATCGAATGTGTTGCCCAAATTTGGGGATAATAATGCTAATGGGAACGACCTGAGCGGTAATGCCAATACCATCAATGGTGACCTTAACAGCATAAAACACTATATCGGTGAATTATTTTTCCTACGTGCTTGTGAATACTTTAAACGTTATCAGTTGTTTGGAGATTTTCCCATAATTATCTACCCATTGCCAGATGACAAAGAAGCATTGAGTGAAGCCAGTAAACGATCACCACGCAATGAGGTGGCTCGCTTTATTCTAAGTGATTTGGATAAAGCTATTACTTTATTAAAAGCTAAAAACATGCCGACGACTAGAATTAATGCGGATGCTGCCATTTTATTAAAGTCGCGCGTAGCTCTATTTGAAGGTACTTGGTTGAAATATTTTAAGAATACGGCTTTTGTACCCAATGGTAACGGTTGGCCTGGCAAGGCAAAAGATTACAATTCCACTTATCAATATCCCAGCGGGAATATTGATAGTGAGATAGATTATTTCTTAGAAATCGCCATGACAGCTTCTAAAGATATCGCAGAACGCTACAAAAATAAGCTTACAGAAAATACAGGTACCCTGCAACAGTCAACTAGCGAAGCTGCAAACCCCTATTTTGACATGTTTGCTCAAGAAGATTTATCTTCTGTCGATGAAGTTTTGTTATGGCGCAGATACGCTTATAACTTAGTACACCACAACGTAAATGTCTATGCTAGCTGGGGAAACAATGGCGTAGGCGTCACCCGTAGCTTTGTGAATAACTTTTTGATGGCTGACGGCACTCCTGTTTATACCCACGGTGATTATATGAACGGAGACGGATATTATATGGGAGACAAAACCATACACGACGTTCGTCAAAACAGAGACAGCCGATTGGTTATCTTTCTGAAAGACCCCGGACAACATAACATCTTAATAAAAGATGTGGTTGGTGAGACAGCCAATGTTGAAGAAACTTATCCATTGATTACCATTACAGATGGTGCCCGTCGTTATGTAACTGGGTATGCTTTACGCAAAGGAGGAGCTTTCCATCAGAAATATTATTCCAATTCAAAAGGATATACCGCCTCTATTGCTTATCGTGCGACAGAAGCCTTGTTGAATTACATGGAAGCCAGTTATGAAAAGAATGGTACTTTGGACGGAACAGCAACCGAATATTGGAAATATTCGCCGTCGTTCTCATGTAGATGAGGATTTTCAAAAGACCATTGCTTTAACGGATATGAGTAAAGAGGCTGAAAATGATTGGGGAGCGTATTCCGGTGGTAAATTAATAGACGCAACTCTCTATAATATACGTCGTGAGCGCCGATGTGAATTTATGGCGGATGGGCTTCGTTATATGGACTTATGCCGTTGGCGTGCTATGGACCAGTTGATTGAACATCCTTATATACCGGAAGGTTTCCATTTATGGAATACCCCCATGCAGGCTTGGTATACAGATTTGCTGTATGATGGATCAGACGCATCCAATGTATCTTCACCTAATGTCAGCGAATACTTGCGCCCTTACCAAAAGAATTCTAAACAGACCTGTTATAATGGTTTTACTTGGCGTATGGCTCATTATCTGCACCCCATTATGATTAAGCAGTTTTTGATCACCGCCCCCGATAACAAAACAGTAGAGAATTCTCCTCTCTATCAAAATCCATATTGGCCTATAGTACCGGATATGCCTGCTGAAAAATAAGTTTCAGGGCATTCTAATATCTTATGATTGGAATGCCCTGATAACTTGATATCATACGACTGATAAGAAAAGAGTAGCCATTGTATGTATTTTTTGTACGATAATACAGGTATTGCAACTAAATTCCATGTCTGCAACTCTTTATAATTCCGATATTTGCATAATAAACGAGCCGACACAAATCGGTGTTCATTCTTTATAATAATGTATCAAATGAAAAACATCATTATCGCTTTCTTCTTGATGCTTGCTCCTGTCGGAGTAACAGCCCAATATCAGAAAGCACAGGAAAAAGCTCCTCTGGTCAATGTACCTTTGGAAAATTTTGCATCACAGCAGAAAGTCCTTTTTAACTTTTGGCTGGAAATTCCAGTTGGTTACAAACGAGAATAAAAATACCGATTTCGCCTCACCTGCCTTGGATGACTCTTCCTGGCGTACATTGGACCTTCCTCATGATTTCCAGTTCGAACAACCCTGGACTGAAAATGGTGGAGGTGCACGCGGATTCAAACCTATGTGTGAAGGATGGTATCGCAAGTCTTTCCCTACCGATCCGTCGTGGAAAGGGAAACGGGTAGTCTTGGATTTCGGAGGCATCATTTATTGGGGCGATGTCTATCTGAACGGTACCAAAATAGTCTCGACAGATTATGGATATGTGGGACTTGAAGCGGACCTTACCCCTTTTCTACGTCACGATGGAGAAAATGTGGTAGCTGTCTATGCCTCTACCGGTCCCAAGAAAGGTTCACGCTGGTACACGGGAGGCGGTCTGTTCCGTGATGTATATCTGCAGGTGCAGAATCCCACACACATCGCCCGCCATGGGGTGTATATTACTACCCCCGAGGTTTCCTCTTCTCGGGCAACGGTAGCCGTACAGGTTGAGGTGGACGGCTGGCAGAAACATGACGTACGGATACGGACCACCCTCCGCAATCCGGAAGGTGTCATAGTAGGCTCCGTGCAATCCGGTATGCCCGAACATACGCACCAAACCTGTACGGAAGTGAAATTACCGGCGCTTACTCTGGAGAATCCACAACTTTGGTCATGTGACTCTCCGCAACTTTATAGTGCTGATGTAGTTGTGATGGCGGACGGTATGGTAGTGGACAGTCTTACTGAACAGTTTGGTATCCGTAAATTGGAATTCTCTTCCGAATTTGGTTTCAGACTCAATGGTGAGAAAATATTCCTAAAGGGAAATGCCAACCATCATGACCTTGGCGCATTGGGAGCTGCCAGTTACGACAGGGCCATCGAACGCATGATGCTACAACTCAAATCCTTCGGTTACAACTGCATCCGCTGTTCACATAATCCGTACAGTGACAGTTTTGCCCGCATTGCAGATCGTGTGGGGATGTTAGTAGTGGACGAACTGACGGACAAATGGAGTGACAATGACTATTGGGGCGGACGTCAACCGTTCACCCATATCTGGCACAAACTGATTACAGAATGGATCAAACGCGACCGTAATCGTCCGTCCATCATTTTGTGGAGTTTGGGAAACGAGCTTCAGATTCGTGAAGGATGGGCAGGTTTTGAAGGAACCAACGATTGGGGAATCACTACCTATAACATCTTCAACCAGCTGGTAAAGAGGTGGGATAATACACGCCTCACTACTGTTGCCATGTTCCCTGCTCGTGCGGGAGCTATAACCCGACATGACAAGGAGTTCAACGACTATTTGGTGCCGCCCGAACTGGCTTGTGCTACAGAAGTGGCATCGTTCAATTACCAGTCGGATAAATATGACGCTTATTTGAAATATAAACCTGACCTTATCTTGTTCCAGAGTGAGGCTGAAACAAGTAATCTGTTACAGCCTTATTATAATATGGATAGAAAACGGACGGTGGGCATGGCCTATTGGGGATCCGCCGAGTATTGGGGAGAATCCAACAAGTGGCCCAAGAAAGGCTGGAATTACTCTTTCTTTGACCATACCATGCGTCCCTATCCCCAAGCCTACCTTATTAAATCGGCTTTCATGCCAGAAATTCCCGAAGTACATATCGGAGTGGTCGATGCGGCGGGGGCGGAAAGTGTCAACTGGAATGACGTCATAGTGGGACGCATGGCACTGAACGAGTGCTGGAATCATACTCCGGGCAGCAGACGGTCACTCTTCACCTTCACTAATGCACATTCTGTAGAGTTGTTGGTAAACGGTCAGAGCATGGGAATTCAAGAAAACGATACGACACGGGCAAACCTGCGTAATATGATTTATTGGAAGGATGTTCCTTATGGCAACGGTGGCTCTGTGGTGGCAATAGCCCGTGACAAGTCGGGCAAAGAAGTGGCGCGTCATCGTATTGAAACTGCCGGAAAAGCCGTGGCACTCCGGATTGAGGCGGAAACACCGACGGACTGGAAGGCAGACGGTATGGACTTGCAATATATAAACGTGACGGTCATAGACAAAAAAGGTCGTCCGGTATGGGACTACAACGAGCCACTTACTTTACAAATGGAAGGTGCGGCACGGTTGGTGGCATTGGATAACGGGGATCATTATACGGATGAGCTCTTTCATGGCATAACTTCCAAACGAATGTATCAGGGAAGGATGCAAATTATTCTCCGAAGCGATCAGGAGGCTGGGAATGTTACGGTCAAAATATCCTCAGCTGGATTGAAAGGCACACTTCGGTTGAAAACGATAAAAGAATGAAAGGAAATATATGAATAAAAGATTAAAATTACTTGGCATCTTTATAACAGCATCTTTATGTTGTTATGCCCAGACAAAAGAGTTCGATCCTTCTCTGGATCCTAATGTAACCATCGTGAGCCGGCAATCTCAGGAGGAATGGAACAGTCGCTATATGTGGTATCCGGGACAACTGGCTGCTTTCTACCAGCAACAATGTGCCCGTATCTCAAAAGAGCGTTGTGTCAATGTAGGATATCCGGGTAAATTTTTTGCAAAGAACAATCATGCCTGGTTCAGAAAAGAGGTAAGATTGAAAAGGAAAGTAGTCTTTGCTGGGAGGGCCCGTCGGATATTGTTCTTTATATAAATGGTGTAAAACAGTCTGTTTCCGGTAAACAGGTTATTTTACCCGTGGGCAGATCCTCTTTATTGTTTGAGGTGACAACGGATGACTCGTTACCTTGTATCATTCTGAAAGGGGCGGGACTGGAAAATCCGGATGAATGGCAGGTCAGCATGGATAAAGAGCATTGGACAATACCCGAGAGTGCCGTCATGTATAATAAACCGGGCGTGTTGCCGGATGCTCCGCAAGATATGACAGCCCGGATTAAACCTTCACAAATACTCCCCATGCGCAATGCTGAGATGCAAGGTAAAGACGGAATTAGTATCGGAAAGAATGGTTATGTCCTCATCGACTTTTTCCATCTTGAGATTGGAACACTGACCTTTCAAGCGAAAGGAAAGGGAACTATAACCGTACGCGTTGGCGAAACTCCCGAAGAAGCACTGGAACGGGATGATAAGAAACTGGAACAATATCCATTGGTTCCTATTACCTTGTCAGAAGAAGGCGGCACCATCACTTTGCCGGAACGCGCTCTCCGATATGTTTCACTGGAATGCGACAAGGGGGCTGAGATTACCTCCCTTCGTTTTGATGCGTCATTGTGGCCGGTAGAGCACCAGATGCAGTTTGAAACGGATGATGATTATGTGAACAACCTGTTCAAAATGAGCAGTGCGACATTGCATACCAGTATGCACCGCTTTTATCTGGACGGGGTGAAGCGTGATTTTCTTCCCTGGTCCATGGATGCGCTGGTCAGCACCCTAGCGGGGGATTATCTTTTCGGTGACCAGCAAGTGTCAAAAAAACGGAATTTCCATAGCACTGATGCCGCTTGATCCGCAGAAATCAGATATAGGGATTCCTGATTATCCGTTGCATGCTCTGTTCGGCCTGAAACAGAACTATCTGCGTTTCGGTGACTTGACCACTTCCCTTCAATACAAAGACCGCATCATCCTGTTGCTTGATTTTTATGCCTCCATCGTGGATGAGAATGGTTTTGTACACGGCAATTATGGAGACAGGCAGTTCGGTTATACCCCCGGATGGTCCACCTATAACGGTCCTGTTCGGAAAGGGGTGGCGGCCTATGCCCAGATCATGCTCTATTATAATTATGTGACCGGAGCTTATTTCGCGGATCTGTGGAAGGAGAGTGCATTGGCGGACAGATACCGCAAGTTGGCCCGGAATCTGAAAAAGAAGATTTTTGAACATTTTTGGGATAATGACCGGAAAGTCTTCATCAACGGTACAATGAATGACAATGTGACTGTGGACAAGCGTATTTCGCATCATGCCCAATATTGGGGAATACTGGCCGATATCTTTCCCAAAGAACATTATGACAACCTGTTTGAAAATGTTCTGCCGAATTTGCCGAACTATTATGAGGTGGTCAGTTATGAGAAAGGTTATGAGTTTCTGGCTTATGCCAAAGCCGGGCGGATAAAAGAGTTATGGGATCATATCTATGGTGTGTTCGGCGACTGGATGGATCAGGGACATACCCGTTTCCCGGAGAACTTTATGATGAACGCCTCCAGGGCCCGTCAACTGGTATTTTATAATCGTCCGTACGGCCTGAGTCTTTGTCATGGGGCGAATGGAGTCCCGGTAGTGGTAGGCGCATTGAACGGTCTTATCGGTTTCAGCCAGTCTTCGATGAAGACGAATGAATATACCATTAAACCGGAGTTACTCCATTTGAAGTGGATTCATTCCAGAATTCCGGTAAAGGAAGGATATATTGTCTTGAAACTGAATGCCGAGGGGGAGAGCACTATTGACATTCCGGCAGGATGTACAGTCAGAATTATAAAAAAGACCGGAAAGAAGCCACTGGTACTGAGAAAACAGGGCGGGTACAGTTTCCGGTTGAAGGACTGAGCGTTGAATAGAAAAAAGTGTCTGTTCAATAGCCATATTCTTTATTAAGTCATTCTTAATGTACTTGATTAAACCGACAAGTTGCAAGTTCTTGAATTTCTTCCTAGCTTTGTATTCGTTTGTTTTCAACAGGAGTACTTGCGTGAAGAATATGAAAAACATAGGAAGGATAGTATTACCAATCATTATTTTGTTATTGACTGTGCGGATAAATGCCGTTCCGGTCAAAGCATTTGATATGATAGTAAGAAACCTTCCTAATTCGGAACAGTTGCCGACCAAAGAATTGCTTTGTATCTTCCAGGATTCGGAAGGATATATGTGGTATGGCACTGAAGGGGGAGGCTTGTGTCGTGATGATGGATATACGGTGAAAGTATTCCGTTCTGATTTCAAAAATCCGGGAATCTTGGAAAACAACAGTGTGACGTGTATTGCTGAAGACGGTGAAGGGAAAATATGGTTTGGAACGAAGCGTGGCGCCTATATTTTGTCAAAAACAGATTATGAGATAAGGGCGCTTGCTGATGAAACGATAAAGAGCTGGACTATAACTACAATGACAGCGACGTCTGATGGTACGATCTGGATTTCGACTAACAGGCATTTGTTTCGATACAATGAGTCAGGGGAAAGAACTGGAAAATATATTCTTAAATGGAAAGGACAAGAGAATACCGTCAATTCTATTTATGAGGATAAGAAACAGACTGTTTGGGTAACTCAAGCAAAAGGCGGGCTTTTTTGCTATGATAAGGTAAAGGACTCTTTTATTTCATATCCTTGGCCCTATGATGAGTATCCCACAAGCATGACGGAAGATCATAACACTCCGTATTATTGGGTTACTACTTGGGGAAAAGGAATTGTACGTTTTGACCCCAAGGCACAGGATACGGACAAAATGTTTGGATTGCAAACAGTGGATAATGCGTCTTCTAACTCCGATACCCGAAAGCTTCATCATATTATACAAGATTCTGTTAAGGGATATTTGTGGGTGACTGCGGCAGATAACTTATATGCCTATAAAATAACGGCCGATGTATCCTTGGATAAGGTGGATCTCTCCCGTTTATTATCAGCTGACAGGAAAATCCTCACAAAGATTCTTTCCGATCAATCCGGAAATTTATGGGTGACAGGTTATTATCCTTCTTCTTTCATTATTTCTTTTCTTCCTAATGAAGTGCTTTCTTTGTCTATGGAAGGGGTAAAGCAAAATTTGGGGGTAATCGCGTCTCCTATGCAGTTTTCTCAAGAGAAGAATTATTATTGGATCAGACAAAAGAAATTGGGACTGTATGCTTATGATCCCCAGAGAGATCGTATGTCTGTTGTTAAGAATGACAGGGAGCTTTCTTTTTTCTTTGAGAAGCCATCGGATAGAGAGGGAATCTATATGGTAAGGGATCATTCGGTTATATTAATTCGGTATAAGGAGGACCGGCTTTTTGAATCCATCGTATGTACCATACCCATTAAACAAGGTGAGCGTATCCGCGCTTTGCATGATGACCGTCGTGGGAATCTTTGGATAGGTACCACTTACCATTTATTCCGGTATAGGATGAAGGATGGCCGATTGACTACAGTTTGTGATGATGTTGGTTTTATAAATGCTATCGTTTCGTCTAATGAAGGAGTTGTTTATTTTGCAACTGAAAGTAGAGGGTTGTGGAGAGTTTCCGGAGAAAGCCGGTTGCAAATAAAGGATACAGGAGAAAATTATTCGGTATTGACTGTCGCACCGGACAACAATCTTTGGGTGGGTACTAAACAGGGCAATGTGTATAGTTATTCTCCGGATACGAATGATTTTATTTCCCGGACAAAAGATTGTGGATTGACAGGGGATGCTGTGTTGGATATAAAGTCGGATGACGATGGGAATCTTTGGATTCTTACATCACAGCGGGTGATGGTCTATCATCCCGGAACACATATCTTTACTATGATGTCTTGTACTGATTCTTGGATAAATCTGGAAGATTTCCAGTCATTGTATAAAGGTCCTCGGGGAGAAATGAGTGTGGGTGGACGAGGTGGAATTGTGACTTTTCCTCACTATAATGAAAAAAAGAGGAGGATACCTGAGCCAACGGTGTGTTTGACATCCGTCGAAATGAATAACACCTCTGAAATCGGGGTGGATAATCAAAAGAAAATAAGCCTGTCTCCTCATGAGAGAAATGTGAAATTGTTTTTTTCTACTTTTGACCATTTGAATACGAATAAGGTAAGATATGCTTATCGTTATAAACAAAGAAACGATAATTGGGTGGCCTTTCCGGCAGGGGAAAATAGTATCGGCTTGTCTGATTTGTCAAAGGGGGAATTTGAACTGGAAGTCCGTGCTACAGATGAGAATGGGCTGTGGAGTAAGAGTACATTGACGGTCATGATCCAATGTTTGCCTGCTTGGTATGAAACAGGCTGGGCGTATTTGTTTTATGTGCTTGTTGTTTTATCGGTTGTTTGGGGATTGGGCCGGATGTATATGAAATTACGGGAGTCCATTGTTGCACAGACTGTTCTGCCACTGGAACAAAATCCGGAGCAAAGGCATGAGATAGATCCATTGTCGGAAGAAGGAAAAGTAGAAGCGAATTCTATTTCAGCATCTGATGAGCAATTAATAAAGAAGGCATTGGATATGGTTGAGAAGAACCTTAGTAATCCTGAATATTCCATAGAAGATTTAAGTAGGGATATGTGCATGAGTCGTGCTACTCTTTACCGGAAGATTACATCTATCACCGGAAGTTCGCCTTCTGATTTCGTGAAGAATGTACGTCTTCGTAAAGCTGCCGAATTATTGAAAGAAGGAGGGCTTTCCATTGCTGAGATAGCTGATCAGGTTGGTTTTAATACGCCTAGTTATTTCACAAAATCATTCAAGAAACTGTTTGGGGTGTTGCCTACACAATATAATAAGTGATGTTTTAGTGATAAGAAGGAGATGGCTTTTGTGGCAGTTGATAGAGGAATAATTATAAATATGATTCATAAAGTTCAATTAAAGTGTATAAATTTCCATGTTAATGAACAAAAATACATTTTTGGGCTTTATAAATAATGATATATTTGTAAAATGCTGCTTGGATATTTCAGATTGAAAGAAATAAGGTACTCATTTTACATTTAAGACCATGAAAGAACTAAAGATGTACATCGATGGGCGATTCATCGAAAACCAATCCGATAAGTGGATTGATGTATTGAACCCTTCTACGGAAGAAGTGATATCTAAAATGCCTGATGGCACACCGGAAGATGCACGTGCTGCTATAAATGCTGCCGTGAAGGCACAGCTTTCTTGGGAGAGTCTTACCTCTATTGAACGTGCCGGCTATTTAACTCGGATTGCACAAGGTATCCGCAAGCGGGAACAGGAATTGACTGATATTATTATCCGGGAGGGTGGAAAAACAAGAGGATTAGCTAATGTAGAGGTGTTATTTACGGCTGATTACCTTGATTATATGGCTGGATGGGCCCGTCGCTATGAAGGGGAAATCATTCCTAGTGACCGTCCTCACGAAAATATATTTGTCTTTAAGAAACCTATTGGGGTGACAACAGGCATCCTGCCTTGGAATTTTCCTTTTTTCTTGATTGCCCGTAAGGCCGCTCCTGCTCTGTTGACGGGGAATACAATTGTGGTAAAGCCGAGTCAGCTGACACCGGAAAACGCGTATGTTTTCGCACAGATTGTAGATGAAGTTGGGTTGCCTAAAGGTGTATTCAATCTGGTGAACGGTCGTGGTTCGGTGATTGGACATGAATTGGCTGCTAACCCTAAAGTAGGTATGGTTAGTCTGACCGGAAGTGTGGAGGCTGGAATACAGACTATGGCAGCCGCTTCTGCCAATGTGACGAAGGTTTCTTTGGAATTGGGAGGGAAGGCTCCCGGTATTGTAATGCCGGATGCAGATTTGGATTTAGCTGTAAAATCCATTATTGCTTCGCGTGTTATTAATACAGGACAGGTATGTAATTGCTGTGAGCGCGTGTATGTACATTCTAGTATAAAAGAGGCTTTCCTTGAAAAACTGTTGGCAGGATTCAAGCAGGTGAAAGTGGGTGATCCGAATCAGTATACAGACCTCGATATGGGTCCGTTGATTGATGCCAATGCACTGAAATCAGTAGAAGAGAAAGTGAAAAAAGCTATTGAGCAGGGAGCCGAGTTGCTATGCGGTGGTCATCGTATCGGTACTAAAGGATATTTCTTTGAACCGACGATTTTGACTAATTGTACCCAAAAGATGGATATTATTCAGGAAGAAACTTTTGGACCGGTACTTCCGGTTGTTGAGTTTACAGAGGTGGAAGACGCCATTGCCTGGGCTAATGATTGTGAATATGGGCTGACTTCTTCTATTTATACCCAGAACCTGGATATGACATTCAAATTGATTCGTGCGTTGAAATTTGGTGAAACTTATGTGAATCGTGAGAATTTTGAGGCGATGCAGGGATTCCATGCCGGATGGCGTAAATCTGGTATCGGCGGCGCGGATGGTAAACATGGGCTGGAAGAGTATTTACAGACGCAGCTGGTTTATTTGGAAACTAAAGGCTGATTCTCATCATTATTCTATGTAGGATTGTCTCGGGATATAATTCGTATTTTATGTCTCGAGATACATCTTGTTATATGATGGATATTTATTATTGATTTGGATTGATACTTTAAGAAGTATAGAGTACAAAATACTTGTTGTTTCGTCCTGTTGGAAAAGGTTTATTCATCATAAAACAGCATGCTATGAAATTGTTTTTTTCCTTCGTTTTTGCCTTATTGGCTTTTACAGCTTGTACAAAACCCGAAAAGGAAGTCTATATCTTCACTTCTCATCGTGAGCCGGCATTGGACGGGTTACATTATCTTTACAGCTATGACGGCTATCATTGGGATAGTATCGCAGGTTCATGGTTGAAACCGGAAATAGGAAATAAGACTCCTTATTATAATTATTTCACTAAACAGACCGAAGAACAGAAATATGCTCCCAATTCGATGATGCGTGATCCGTCCATGACCCAAGGCCCGGATGGAACTTTCCATTTAGTGTGGACAATCAGTTGGAATGGAGAACAGGGATTTGGTTATGCCAGTTCTAAAGACTTGATTCATTGGAGTGAACAACGCGAAATCAAAGTGATGAAAGACTCTTTGACTAACAATGTGTGGGCACCGGAAGTTTTCTATGATGATGAAAAGGAACAGTTCATCGTTGCCTGGTCTTCTGCCATTCCTGTAGAAAGATATACGGCAGCCGATAGTTTGGGAGCTAATAAAAGTCACCGTGCCTATTATACCACGACCAAGGATTTCCAAACGTTTACTCCTGCAAAGGCGTTTTATGATCCGGGATTTAATTCTATTGACGGATTTATAGTAAAGCGTGATAAAAACGACTATGTATTAATTATAAAAGACAATCGCAAGCCTGGTTACAGTGATTTGTTCTGTGTATCCGGGCCATCGGCAGAAGGACCTTATGCTGATCCGTCAGTAAAATTTGCACCGACTTACTCTGAAGGTCCGTGTGCCGTGAAAGTAGGTGATGAATGGTTGATTTATTTTGATGTTTATCGGGAAGGACGGTTTGGAGCCGTGTCTACAAAAGACTTCAAGAACTTTACTCCCATTGACGATCAGATTTCTATTCCACAAGGACATAAGCATGGTACTATCATAAAAGTTCCCGAATCAGTTTTACTCAACCTGAAAGCGGAGGAAGCTAAAAGATTCCCTCAAAAAGACTAGTTATTACCCAGAATTGTCTGCTTGAATAAGTTACTTTGGGCTTTTGAAATTTATAAGATGAATGCACAAATGAAAAACAAGAATCTAGTATTATTATTCCTTCTTCTGATGGTGGAAGGAGGACTGCTTTCGGCAGCAGCACAGAGCAAATCGTCGGTTTATAAGCCTTGGAGTCATGGACAACTGAAAGTAAGTAAAGAGAACCGCTATCTGATGAATGCGGACGGGACTCCCTTTTCTGGTTGGGGGATACGGGATGGCTGTTACCCGAGAAACTGAATAGAGATGAGGCTGCTTATTATCTGGAACATTGTCGTCAGGCAGGTTTCAATGTGGTGCAGGTACAGACTATAAATGGAGTTCCTGCCATGAATTTCTATGGCCAGTATTCCATGATAGATGGTTTCAATTTTAAGAATATAGACAGAAAAGGAGTTTACGGGTATTGGGACCACATGGATTATATTATTCAGAAAGCTGAGCAGAACGGCATTTACATAGCGATGGTATGTATCTGGGGAGGGCTTGTGCGCTCCGGAAAGATGAATGTTGAAGAGGCCAAAGCGTATGGTAGATTTTTAGGTGAACGATATAAAGATGCCCCTAATATTATTTGGGTAATCGGTGGAGATACTTATGCTGACCGGAATACTGAGATTTGGGAGGCGTTGGCGAATAGTATTCTTGCTGTGGACGAGAATCATATAATGACCTTTCATCCGTTTGGTCGTACATCCAGTGCTACCCATCTGAATAATAAGGAGTGGATGGATATGAATATGTTCCAAAGTGGACACAGGCGTTATGGCCAGAAAAAAGGAGATGGTGATACTTCTGTTACGGGATTGGAGGAAGACAATTGGCGTTATGTAGAAGAGGCTTTGTCCATGACTCCACTGAAGCCTGTTCTGGATGCAGAACCCAGTTATGAAGGTATTCCTCAGGGATTGCATGATCCTGCCCAGCCACGCTGGCGTGACTGTGATGTGAGACGCTATGGATATTGGTCTGTTTTTGCGGGCTCTTGCGGACATACATACGGACATAATAATATCATGCAGTTCTTGAAACCGGGTACACCTGGTGGGTATGGAGCTGATGGAATAGAGAAACCTTGGTATAAAGCAATGCAGGATCCCGGCTTCAATCAGATGAAATATCTGAAGAATCTGATGTTAACTTTCCCTTATTTTGAACGTGTACCGGATCAAAGTGTAATTGCCGGTACGAATGGGAATCGTTATGACAGAGCCATTGCGACTCGCGGAAAGGATTATTTGTTAGTATACAATTACTCCGGAAATCCGATGTCTGTTGACTTGACTAAAATCAGTGGCGACAAAAAAGAAAGTATGGTGGTATAGTCCTAAAGATGGAAAACTTTCTTTTATAGGAGAATTTGATAGTAAAATTACTCCCTTTACCTATGACGGCAGTTATAATCGGGATAATGACCAGGTATTAATTGCTATAGATTCAAGCAAGAATTATATTTCTACCGAATGGCTGGAACTTCCTATGGTAAATCAATAGCATTTTTAAGGAATACAGCCAAAAAGTCTTATTAAGTCTTAATGAAACGGGAAAAGTCAATGCGGAAATTGTAATTTTGAAAAAACATATTTACAAATGAAACGCATTGGCTTGTTCTTATTCTTTTGTATTCTTTCCTTGCATGGCATAGCTCAGGTTGAAAATGACAAGGATACGCTCATCATCCGGCAAGATAAAATCAATGAGTTTATCAATGAGATGAATGAGGCTGATAAAAGTATGGATTTTATAAACGAACCTCCTACGTTGACACCTCCCGTTTTATCTGATACGTTGCGGATGCCAAAATTTGATTTTACTCCCCGTGAAGAAATGCCTAAGATATCCCCTTATATTTTTTCCGGAAATCCTTTCGGACATGATTATATAGATGGACGTGCTTATCAGATTAATAGTACGGGGATTCTGAGTGGTTATCATTCTTTTCAAGGGTTGCCTTCTATAGGTGAGGCACGTAATGCCGGAGTGATGTACACACAGCGTCTCAATGATTTTATAACCGTGACAGGAGGAGTATATGCTGCTAAATACAATGTATATGGAGTCCGCTTTAATGATTTAGGTGCTAAGGGAAAGCTGTCTTTTCGCATTAATGACAGAATGAAGATCAATATGTTCGGCACATACTCGGTGTATAACGGATATGGTATGACTCCCGCCTCACAGCTTTTTATGAACCAGAATTCATACGGAGGCACTTTGGAATTTAAAATATCGGATAGTTTCGGAATTGAAGCGGGAGCAGAGAGGGAATTTAATCCGATGACCCGTAAATGGGAACCCCATCCTATTATTATGCCGGTATTCTATAAATAATAATTTGTGTATCTTTACGGCATGAATGAAGAGATAGAAGAGTATTACGAAGAGTTATACAGGCTTTATATAGATGAAAACCAGCCATTGGAACGCCGTTACAGGCAATTGCGTGAATCATTGGAGCGTGTGGTGCGTGAAAAGATACAAGGGAATAGTTTGCAGACCACTGATTTGGCCGCCCGTATTAATTATGTAGCCACTCAATATGGGCTGGATCTGAAAGAACAGAATCAGTTACATACCTTTCGTCTGACTTCCAATGATATTTTGAACCATCGTAAGTCTCCTGTAAAAGAAGAGTTCCTGTGTGATTTGCGTGCAGTGGCATACGCATATAGGAAGATGTTTGCACAGGATATTCCATTGAAGTTGTTCTCAGTTCTTCCCAAGCAGGAAATAGCATCTTCAGGGAAAAAAGAAAAGATGGAATACATCCGCCGCATCCGTGTATGCTTTGATTATGCCGATGATACCTATTTGTATGTACATCCTGTAGATGTAACAGCCGATGAACCTATACGGGTGGTTTATAATAAACCCGGTATAAATCATGAATTTGAAGAAACCATAAAGGAACTTTGGCGATATGCCCAGCTTAATCTGCTGGATGTTTCTGTAGATAGGGATGGAATTTATACCCCTTCTTTTATCGTATTGGAACCGGATTATTTGATAGATATCAGCTCACTGGCGGAATGTTACAAGGATTATGGCAGCCATCCGGCAAACTATTTTTTGAGCCGGCTGGTGCCGATTGATAATGCCCGCCCTTTGCTGTTGGGAAATATAGCCAATCTGTTTCTGGATGAATGGATACATGCAGGTGAGGAGGAGCCGGACTATATAGACTGTATGAAGAAGGCATTCCGGCAGTATCCCATTGAACTGGCTGCTTGTGCCGAACTTCGTGACCCGTCCAAAGAGAAAGAGTTTGCCAAGGATTGCCGGATGCATTTTGAGCATATACGGGACGTTGTACAACACACTTTTTTGGAGCCGGGGTATAATCTGGATAAAAAGGAGGCTGTGCTGGAACCGTCCTATATTTGCGAGGCGTTGGGCATTCAGGGACGTCTGGACTATATGCAGCGGGATATGAGCAGCTTTATAGAAATGAAATCGGGCAAAGCGGATGAATTTTCCATGCAGGGAAAAGTGGAACCCAAGGAAAATAATAAGGTTCAGATGCTGCTATATATGGCAGTGTTGGAATATAGCATGGGACAGGACCGGCGGCGTATGCATCCCTATTTGCTTTATACCCGTTATCCTTTATTGTATCCGGCCAGAGCATCGTGGGCTCAGGTAAGGCGGATTATCAATTTGCGTAACCGTATTGTTGCTGCCGAGTATGGGGTACAATTCCATAATCATCCTGATTTTACACGCAACTTGTTGGCACAAATCAATCCGGAGGTGGTGAATGAAAGAAAACTGAGCGGCAGATTCTGGGAACAGTATTTGAAGCCCTCTATCTCGCGTTTCCGGGAGAAGCTGTCGGCGTTGGAACCTTTGGAGCAGGCCTATTTTTATACGCTTTATAATTTCATTACAAAAGAACTTTATACCTCCAAATCGGGAGATGTGGATTATGAAGGACGTGCAGGGGCTTCAGCTCTTTGGCTGAGTACACTGGATGAGAAACGTGAGGCGGGAGAGATATTATATGATTTGCAGATAATGGAAAATAGGGCATCACAGGCTCATAAGGCTTATATACTTTTGTCTATTCCGCAATATGATGAAATGTTTCTTCCCAATTTCCGTACAGGAGATGTGGTTGTGTTGTATGAGCGTAATAATGACTTGGATAATGCGACCAATAAAATGGTTTTTAAGGGTAATATTGAGCAGATTACAGATACAGAATTGCGTATTCGTTTACGTGCTACCCAACGTAATGCTTCCGTTTTTTCTCCGGACAGTCGTTATGCTGTAGAACATGATACGATGGATACTACATTTCGCAGTATGTATTTGGGACTCTCCGCTTTTCTGGATGCGAATACGGAAAGACGGGAATTATTGCTGGGACAACGGCCTCCCCGCTTTGATTCGTCTTTTGATGAAGCTATAGCGCTGACCGGTGATGATTTTGAGAGGGTGGCGTTGAAAGCTGAGTCGGCCCGTGATTATTTTCTTCTGGTGGGACCTCCCGGAACAGGAAAGACTTCGAGGGCGTTGCGTAGAATGGTGGAACATTTCTATGCAGCATCATCTATGCAGATATTGTTACTGGCTTATACCAACCGGGCTGTTGATGAAATTTGTCAGTCACTGTCCTCTATCACTCCCTGTATAGATTATATACGGGTGGGAAGTGAGCTTTCCTGTGATGTACGCTTTAGAGGACATCTGTTGGAGAATATATTGGCGGAATGCAACAGTAGGAGAGAGGTGAATATCCGTATGGCAGATTGCAGAGTATATGTTGGAACCGTGGCCTCTATTGCGGCTAAAGCTGAACTTTTTAAATTAAAACGTTTTGATGTAGCCATAGTGGATGAAGCCACCCAAATATTAGAACCCCAATTGTTGGGTATTCTGTGTGCCAAGTTTGCCGATGAAAGAAATGCAGTGGGTAAATTTATCCTGATAGGTGATCATAAACAGTTGCCTGCCGTTATTTTGCAGAATAGCGGACATTCTGAAGTGCATGATGAGGGACTTAGGGAAGCCGGACTTTTTAATTTAAAAGATTCTCTGTTTGAGCGGCTTTATCGTTTTCATTTAAAAGAAGAATCTCCTAAAGCGATAGATATGCTTTGCCGTCAGGGGCGTATGCATCCGGGAGTGGCTTTTTTTCCCAATAAAGCATTTTATGCCGGAAAATTGGAGGCTTTGGGATTACCTCATCAGTTGGAGCACATAGAGGCTCCGGTACGTTTTATCCCTTCGAAGCAAGATTTGGAGAGCGTTTCCGGAAAAACAAACAGATATGAGGCACAGATTGTCGCCGGTTTAGCCAAAGAGGTGTATCTGGCTCATGAAGAGGAATTTGATCCGAATCGAACGTTAGGGGTCATTACTCCTTATCGAAGTCAGATTGCTTTGATACGTAAAGAGCTTCAGGCATTGGCTATTCCTGCTTTGAGTAGGATTTCCATTGACACTGTGGAACGGTATCAGGGCAGCGAACGTGATGTCATTATTTATTCTTTTTGTGTGAATCACCTCTATCAATTAAGGTTTCTGCCCAACCTGACAGAAGAGGACGGTGTACAGATTGACCGTAAGCTGAATGTCGCTTTAACGCGTGCACGCAAGCAGCTTTTTATCACAGGAGTCCCTGAAATATTAAGTCATAATTCTATCTATCAATATCTTCTGAAAACTATTTATTAGGGAAAAAAATACCACAGGCTACTTAGGTGTGTAGTCTGTGGTGAATTCTTTAATTAGGCATCAACCGGTTTGTATTTGGGAACCAATGCTTTCATGATAATCCAACCAACCAAATAAGCTACGGCACATACACAGAATATGATGAAGTAGCCGGCAGGTTTTCCTTCGAATCCCATAAAAGTCATATTCGTTTCTGCTGCATAGTCAAACAGTCTGCCAGATCCCATATTAATACAGAATGAACCTATACCACCTGCCATACCACCAATACCTACGATAGTAGCGATGGTGCTTTTGGGGAACATATCACCTACTACAGAATAAATATTGGCAGACCATGATTGGTGTGCCGCACCTGCAATACCGATAATAATGATAGGATACCAATATGAATAATTGCCTAAAGGTTGGGCAAACAATGCCAGCAGTGGGAACAAGGCAAAGATAAGCATAGCCTGCATACGGGCTGCATATGGATTCTTACCTGTTTTATTAATGATAATAGTAGGTAACTTACCACCATAAATAGATAACATGGTAATAGCATATAATACGAAAATCAACATTTGTGCGGTACCCGTATCTGAAGCGAAACCGTATACATCCGAAATATATGCCGGAGTCCAGAACAGGAAGAACCACCATACGCCATCAGTCATGAACTTACCGACAAATACAGCCCATGTTTGGGGAAATTTGAAACATTGCAAGAATGAAATCTTCTTGTTGTCGAAGTCGTTGGCAGCAGCTTGTTGTTCTGCTGATTCTTCAGGATTGTTGTTGTCTTGTTCGATATATTCCAGTTCGGCAGCATTCACGCGAGGGTTGACATTGGGTTTCTTATAGAGGAACATCCAAAGTCCCATCCAAATGAATCCTAAACCACCGATAACGATGAAAGCCATTTCCCATCCGTTGCCCACACCAATACTTTGGAAATAACGTGCCAAAGGAGGGATAGTGATCGGAGCGGCTAAAGCACCTACTGTAGAACCTGCATTAAAGATGGAAGTGGAATATGCACGGTCCTTTTTCGGAAAATATTCGGCTGTTACCTTAATAGCTGCTGGGAAGTTTCCTGCCTCACCTACACCTAATACGATTCGGGCAGCGATAAAGTAATAAACGCTGGTAATGGCGATAGTTGAAGCGACGGCTCCTGTTGCAGAAAGCATCTCTTCTGCGTTATGAATACCTAATGTTTCTTCGGTTGCCCAACCGCACAATGCATGAAGACAAGCTCCTAAGGACCAGACAAAGATAGCCCAGAGATAACCTTTTTAGTTCCCATCCAGTCAATGAAACGACCGGCGAACAGGTTGGCAATGGCATACACTATAGAGAAAATAGCTGTGATATCTCCGTAATTCGAATCCGTCCAGTGAAATTCCGGAGCAATGAAGTCTTTCCAGGTTAGTGAAAGCACCTGACGGTCGAGGTAATTGACTGTAGTGGCAAAGAATAGCAGACCACAGATTATCCATCTGAAGTTTGTCATCTTCTCACCTACTTTTTGAAATGTACTCATGATAATAGATTTAATTATGTTTTTCTTATTAGACGCAAAAATAACCATTCTGTACCTATTCTCTATGCAAAAATTGGTGGAAAGCCTGTATAAATCGGTACAATGGTAAGATTTCTAAAAAAATCATTCTGAATGTCGCAAAAAAAACTGAAAACGAGTTGATTTCTTGCAACATTCAGAATGACAAGAGTTAATGAGTAATGGTGTGTACCATTCTACTTATCTCATATCTGTGTATTTTATTTCATCCTTGTCACTGTATTTCAGGTTTTCACCTCCCATACCCCAAATAAAGGTATAGTTGCTGGTACCTGCAGCGGCATGGATAGACCATTCGGGAGAAGTGATGGCTTGTTCATTGTGTAACCATACCAGACGCTCTTCTTGCGGTTCGCCCATCAGGTGGCAAATGGCATTTCCTTCAGGCAGGTTGAAATAGAAGTAGGCTTCCATACGACGGGTATGTGTATGGGCCGGCATGGTGTTCCATACAGAACCCGGAGCCAGTTCGGTAAGTCCCATCTGTAATTGGTTTGTACCGCCGTTTTTCACTCTTTCCAATACATCTTTTACAATTAACTGGTTTACAATACGGTCGTTGCTATCTTCCATTTTTCCATAATGATCTGAGATAGCTAAAGCATACTGTTTAGGATTTGCTTTTTGAAGCTTGGCGTCGGTAGTGATCAATTGAGTAACGTATGGCTTGTAAGCCGGTGCCGAATTGATATAGAATTTAGCCGGTTTGGCAGCGTCATTACTTTTAAAAGTAACTTCTTTATTCCCGCAACCTACATAGAGGGCTTCCTTGTATTTCATAGGATATTCTTTACCGTCTACAGTAACTACGCCATCACCGCCTACATTGATGACTCCTAGTTCACGCCGTTCAAGGAAGTAAGTGATTTCCGGACCCAGTTCACGGAAAGTTTCCAGCTTCAAAATTTTGTTTACCGGCATAGCTCCTCCGTAAATAAGACGGTCGTAAAGGGTGTATGTAACATTGATCTCATCCGGCGCCATCACCTTTTCCATCATAAATGAACTACGCAGACGTTCTGTATCATAGTGTTTCACATCTTGCGGATGGCAAGCGGTCTGTACTTTGTAATTTACTTGAGCTGAAGCTGCCAAGGCAGAAACACTCAGCATCATTGCAATCGCTAATTTTTTCATAATCATTATCTTTAAATTTTAATTTTTCATTGTTTTCTGGTATTTAATGATGGAACGACGGTTCAGCACCATTAAGAATAGTGTTATCAGTACTAAAATTCCGGAACCAATCCATTTGAATGAATAAGTCAAATGGAAAATAGCCCATGAGAAAGGACTTGAAGCAAAATCCAACGCACCACCTTCAAAACCAGACGGGATGTTTACGGCAGCATCTTGTGTCTTGGCGTATACATCATGTGCTGCTTTGGTGAAATAAGGAGCCAGATCTGTTACAAAATACAGACCGATGGCCAGCACAACAAAACCAATGATGAAAGTCTTTACTACATTTCCTTTTGTGATAGGTAATATCAATGGGAATACATAGAACATGCCAGCTAATGAAGCCAATGGTAAGAATTCATTGCCCGGAAGCACCACTGCCAATAAGATAGTAACAGGGATTAATAGTAATGATACAACTAACGTGGCCGGATGTCCGATCACCAAGGCAGGACTCATACCGATATTTAAGCCTACAGCACCCTTAAACTTCTTGGCGATCAGTTCGCGGGTAGCGTCCGAAATGGGTTTCAACCCTTCGATGAACAGGCTGGTAATACGGGGAATCAACTCCATTACCGCTCCCATCTTGATACCTAAACCTAGAATATAAGGAATCTTGTCTACTATTTCTTGTCCGTTCTTGCAAGATAATGCACCGATGCCACATCCTACCAGGATACCCAAGAAGAGAGGTTCGCCTAATAAACCGAATTTCTTTTTCATACCTTCCGCATCAATGTTCAGCTTTTCAAATCCGGGAATTTTGTCCAATACCTTATTTATAATGAGAGCGAATGGTACGAAACCTGCACAGAAGGGCTGCGGAATAGAAATACCTTCCATTTTATCATAGAAACCTTGAAATTTGTCTGCTGTGTAATCTGCTAAGATTAATGTGATGATATAACAGATAACAGCTGCGAAGAATCCCCACAAAATACTATCTGTTGCAAAATAAACTACGGCTCCGATAAAAGCAAAATGCCAATAGTTCCATAAATCAATGTTAACCGTACGGGTGGTTTTAGTCAATAACATTAAGATGTTAACGGCCAGACATACCGGAATGATGAATGCCCCTACGGAAGTGTTATAAGCTACGGCTGCAGCAGCAGGCCATCCCATATCGAATACTTTCAGTTGCAGGCCATATATTTCGACCACTTTGCTTAAGGCCGGACCCAGACTGCTGGTCAGAAGTGCGGTAACCACTGATAGACCAACGAAACCAACACCTACCAACAAACCGCTTTTTAATGCTTTGCTGAATTTGATTCCGATACAAACGCCTAAGATTGTAAAAATTATAGGCATCATCACCGCTGCTCCTAAACCGATGATATAACTAAAAACTTGTTCCATTCTCTTGTGAATTAATAGTAAATGACTGTGTTTTCTACAATAGTATAAATTAAAAACTGCCCCAAAAATAAAACCTTTTCTCAACTTATCAAACCTGAAAGACATAATAATTAGTAAAAAGACAATTTTTGAACGATTTTTATCGTTATCGTGCACAAAATAACCGTTTTCGCACACGAATACCAAATAATACACTTAGTAGGTTGAAAAGTGCACACTGCTTTTCGAGGAAAATACTACTTTTGTTTCATAAAATAAATAGGTCTAATACTAAAAATAAATGTCTTCATGAAAAAGAATTCTATTTGTAAAATTATTGTGTCCGGTTTGCTTGCGGCTGTTCCTTTGATGGGCATGGCTCAGCAGGTTTGTGGTAATAAGCCTTGGTCTGTACGTATGGCGGAATCAGAAATGGTGCGTTGTCCCGAATCTTGGCAATTGGATTTTCAGACCCGTTTGAAGTGGGATTACTGTCATGGCCTGGAACTTCAAGCTATGCTGGATGTATATGATGCATACGGTGATAAAAAGTTTTTGATTATGCTGTGGCTTATGCTGATACAATGATTCATCAGGATGGCTCTATCGAAACTTATAAACTGGAGGAATATAATATTGACCGTCTGAATTCCGGCAAGATGCTTTTCCGTATTTATGAGCAGACTAAGGACGAGAAATACAAGAAAGCATTGGATTTGTTGCGCAGTCAGTTGGATACGCATCCTCGTAATGCCGATGGCGGTTTCTGGCACAAGAAGATTTATGAGAATCAGATGTGGCTGGATGGGCTTTATATGGGGCAACCATTTTATGCGGAGTATGCTTACCGTAACAACCGTGTGAATGATTATGCTGATATTATCAATCAGTTTGTCACAGTGGCCCGCCATAATTATGATCCGAAGACTGATCTATACCGTCATGCATGTGATGTGAGCAAGCGTGAAAAGTGGGCGGATAAAACTACCGGGTGGTCACAACACTGTTGGGGACGCGCCATGGGATGGTATGCAATGGCTTGTGTGGATGTACTCGATTTTATACCGGAACACGAAGCCGGACGTGAATCTGTTATCGAAATATTGAATAAACTGGCTGCCCAGATTAAACGTACTCAAGATCCAGCAACAGGGGTATGGTATCAGGTGATTGACAGAAGCGGGGATGAGGGGAATTATCTGGAATCCTCTTGTTCTACCATGTTTGTATATACTCTGTTGAAAGCGTTACGTAAGGGATATATTTGTCCTTCGTACATGGAAGTGGCTAAAAAGGGATATGAAGGGCTTTTGACCCAATTTATAGAAGTGGATGATAGAGGTGTGGTTTCTATTACTAAAGGTTGTGCTGTTGCAGGTTTGGGAGGCAAGCCAGTGTATCGTACTGGAGATTATAATTATTATATAACTGAAAAAATACGTTCTAATGATGCGAAGGCAGTAGGTCCGTTTATTATGGCCAGTCTGGAATGGGAACGTTTGTTTCAGAAAAACAGTTGTGGAACTGCATGTGAATAATAGGAGGTGATACGATGAGGAAAGTTTTAGGATTATTGTTGCTATTGTCTGTTGTAAGCGCAGCATGGGCTCAGGAACGTCAGGATACAATTGTAGTCTCACGTGATGGAACGGGGAATTTTCGTACTTTGCAGGAGGCTATAGAGAGTGCGCGGGCTTTCATGGATTATACTGTTACGATCTATGTGAAGAACGGAGTATACAAGGAGAAAGTGATTGTTCCTTCATGGGTGGAAAATATAGATATTATAGGTGAAGATCGTGATAAGACGATTATTACTTATGATGATCATGCGAATATAAATAAAATGGGTACTTTCCGCACTTATACGGTGAAGGTAGAGGGCAGTGATATCACTTTTAAAAATTTGACTATTGAGAACAATGCGGCTCAGTTGGGACAGGCGGTAGCTTTACATACGGAAGGTGACCGTTTGAAATTTATCAATTGTCGTATCTTGGGCAATCAGGACACTATTTATACAGGTGCTAAATTTACCCGTCTTTATTTCAAGGATTGTTATATTGATGGTACTACCGACTTTATTTTCGGTCCTTCCACCGCTTTATTTGAAGATTGTATTATTCACAGTAAACGCAATTCGTATGTAACGGCTGCTTCCACTCCGAAAGAGGCTAAATATGGATATGTCTTTAAGCACTGTAAGCTGACGGCAGAACCGGGAGTGGATAAAGTGTATTTAGGTCGTCCTTGGCGTCCATATGCTTATACTTTATTTATAGAATGTGAATTGGGGAAACATATTGTTCTTGCCGGATGGCACAATTGGGGTAAGCAGTCTAATGAAGAAACCGCCCGTTATATGGAATATAAAAATACCGGTGAGGGCGCAAATACTTCGGAAAGGGTGGCGTGGAGCAAACAATTAACAAAGAAAGAAGCTGAGGAGGTGACGGTCGATGCTATTTTTGGTACTCAAAGTAATTGGAACCCAATAGACTAGATTGAATTTATAATTGCTTGAAGAGGAGACTTCTACGTTGGTGGAGGTCTCCTCTTTTTGTTGTGTTGAATAATTGGAAGTCGTGAAAAATGCCTAATAAATCCACATAAAAAGATAAAAACTACACATGAAGGTAATGTTATATTCTTAATTTTGCAACGGTGAAACTAAGGTCAAAACCTTAAAAAAACATTTTAATAACTATAAAAACACATCTTATGAATCTAAAAGAATTAGCTAGAAAAGCTGTCTCAACTCTCTTTTTGAGTATGCTTTGTTTGGTTGCTTTTGCCCAAACCGCAACAGGTTTGGTGAAAGACAAAACAGGCGAACCTATGATTGGTGTGAATGTACTGGTAAAAGGAACAACCAATGGTACAATCACGGATTTCGATGGTAAGTTTTCAATTCCGGATGTTCCGAGTAATGCTACTTTGGTGGTTTCTTATATTGGGTATCTTACCAAAGAGGTAAAATCTGGAAAAGATTTGATAATTGTATTGGAAGAAGATAACAAGACTTTGGATGAAGTCGTTGTTATTGGTTATGGCACGGTGAAAAGACGTGATTTGACTGGTTCTGTCGCTTCTGTTACTGGAGAAAAATTAGCGGCTAATCCAGTTGCCAATGTCGCACAGGCTTTACAAGGACAATTGCCTGGTGTAAGTGTGACTTCTCAAGACGGTCGTCCGGGTGCAGGTATGTCTATTCGTATTCGTGGTGGTGGCTCTATCACCCAGTCTAATGATCCTTTATTCATTGTAGATGGTGTTCAAGTTAGTGGCATTGATGATATTCCTGCTGACAATATCGAAAGTATTGATGTGTTAAAGGATGCTGCTTCTACGGCTATTTATGGTGCTCGTGGTGCTAACGGTGTAATATTGGTTACTACAAAGGGCGGCAAGGATGGCCGGGTCTCTGTCAAGTATAATATGTATTATCAGATGAAGGAGAATCCGAAATTATTGGAGACTATGGATCCTTATGACTATGTGTATAATACATGGGCATATATGAAGAGTCTGGGAGATTCTTATGGTGATGGAGTTGCCAGATATTTTGGATTAGGATCCAAGTACGGAAATCATTTGAATGAATATAAAAATATGACCACTCATAATTATATAAATGATTTGATGCAGACTGCGTCTTCTTGGAATCATGATGTATCTTTATCTGGTGGCACAGACAAAACTAAGTTTTATTCATCAGTTAACTATATGGATGATGAAGGTATCCGTGTGAAGTCTGGTTTCCAACGTTGGAATGCGAATTTCAAATTGACGCAAAAGATTAATAAAAAGTTAACTGCGGACTTTGATTTACGTTATAGTGAAATAGAAATTAATGGTTCTGGTTTTGGTAATGCAACCTCTGCTTACACTTATCGTCCTGTGGATAATCCTTTGGGGGATGCTTCTTTTACCGCTGGATTTGGTCAAGGTGATACAAATATGGAAGAAACTAGTAATCCTTTGTATTACTTGAATACTGTAGATTATATAAAAAACATGTACCGTATCCGTGCAAAAGGTGCTTTAACTTGGAATGTTATTAAAGGTTTGACGGCAAAGACGGAGCTATCGTTAAATCGTAATTGGAACCAGGAAAAGACATGGAATGCAGGACAGACAGAAAAAGATAATAGTTCTGCTAAATTGAAGAAAAGTGATGGTTACGGTGTGCGTTGGGCAACTACTTTGAATTATGAAGTACAGGGACTTGGAGATAATCATAATTTGTCTTTCTTGGTTGGTAATGAGGTCTTGGCTTCAAAGTCAGATTACACTGAAATATATGGTGTAGGGTATCCTGAAGGATTTACAATGGATGATGCGTTTGGTATGATTAATATGACTACTCCTTCATTGGGACAAGATTATTTTAAAGGTGAGATAGGTACTCCTAATCATACTTTATCTTGGTTTGGTCGTGCTAATTATTCTTATAAAGGTAAGTATCTTTTGACAGCTACATTCCGTGCTGATGGTTCTTCTAAATTTGCACCTAGTCATCAGTGGGGGTATTTCCCGGCAGCAGCTGCAGCATGGAGAATTTCAGATGAAGCTTTCATGGAAAATACAAGAGATTGGTTGGATAATCTGAAACTTCGTGTATCGTATGGTACTTCTGGTTCTGATAATATTGATGCTTCTTTATGGAGAGAAACATGGAAAACAGAACAAATTACAGTGGATGGTGAAAAGGTTACCACTTATGTGCCTGGTGATATGAAAGGAAATCCTGATTTGAAATGGGAAACTACTATTAGTCGTAATTTAGGTGTTGATTTTGGTTTCTTTAATAATTGGGTTCGTGGTAGTTTGGACTATTATTGGAATACGACAAAAAATATTTTAATGAAAGTGCCTATTGATGCAGCGTCTGGTTATAGCTATCAGTTCCAAAATGTAGGTAAAACCTCAAATAAGGGAGTTGAATTGGCTTTAGGCTTTGACATTGTTCGTGGTAAAGATTTTAATTTAGGTGTAAACTTGACTTATAATTATAACAAGAATAATATTGATGAACTGATGGACGGAGTCTTGGCGGATACGAGAGCTATGAATGATTGGGGTTCATCTATGGCTAAGCCTGCTTATGATTATATTATCCGTGAAGGTCAGCCTGTAGGTACGATCCAAGGTTTTAAATCTGAAGGATATTATACGATTGATGATTTTACTTATGCAGATGGTAAATACACATTGAAACCGGGTGTTCCTGATATTCAAGGTATTGTGAATTATCCGGATGGAGTTAAAGGATTGGCAGCGGATGGACAAACTGCTATACCGGGTATGCCTAAATTTGCAGATACAACAGGTGATGGTGTTGTGGACGAGGATGACAAA